>OGYE01002380.1_pt1 | contig 11543 bp, 9 predicted proteins | sample 1576471 | NCBI WGS metagenome assembly OGYE01 (sample SAMEA3541532, study PRJEB24748) | human gut metagenome | biome: human gut; feature: human-associated habitat; material: faeces | place: China | collected 2012
TAAAAGCTGGAATATTATTAAATTCGTACATAGATAAAAATTACAATAAAAACACTAAACAAACTAATAAATTTACAAAAGATTGTTTAGAATATGCTTATGATATAAGATCTTCTATTGTTCATGGAAATCAAGAAAAAATTTTAAATATAGTTGATACATACTGCAAAAAAAATAAGTATATTAATGAACTTATAAATAGTTGTAAAGATGAAAAATACAATACAAGAAAAGATAAAGCATTAAATGTTGCTGATAGTATAAGTTATCTTGCAGTAAGAGCTACTATTAAATGTTGGTTAGAAAAACCATCTATAATAAACTACTTAAAAGAAAATTAAAATTTAAAATATTAAGGGTTTGGGATTATTCCCATATACGAAATTTGTACGGGAGTACAAATTCAGTGCTGGCTAGACAAATAAATTACTCCTAAAACTAAAAAATGACACTATCTAGTGATTTAGATAGTGTTTGTTTTTATTCAAATTTAATCAATTTTAATGGATTATTTTTTACAATTTTAAGATTATATTTTATTCTTAATATTAATTTTATTTGTGGAATTAACTCATCAACATTACATCTAACATTATATATATCTAATGCTGAATTAACATGATTGATTAGTGGACAATCTGACAAACAATTTCTACTATAACCATTTGCTAAATAAAATGCTATTGTTTCTGGTATAACAAAGTTAATAAAATAATCATTATAATTATTGTAGAATGGTAATAATATTTCTTCGAATTCTTTATCTGTAATATCTTTTTTTCCTTTAATCATATTTCATCTCCATATACGATTTCTCTTAAAACTATTTCTTCAGCAATGCTTTTATAATTATTCATTTTTTGAACCCATAATAATTGATTTTCAAGTTTTAGTTTTTCTGTGATAGAAGTATCAGATTTTATTAATTTGTTAATTATATGATTTACTTTATTTTCAGCATTTATACTGACTGAAAAAAGATGTTCATTTAATTTATCTTTCATAAGTAATTCTTGATATAATGCTTTTTTATTGTTTTTTAAATATTCTAATCTTAATAATCCATATTTATTTAATTGTTTGTTTTCTTTTTCCGCTAGTGTTAGATTTGGTAATAAATAATCACCACATTTTGTATAAGTTATATTCATAATATTATCCTTTCATTTATATGAAGAATTAATAATAGTATTAACAATTTTAGGTACCCATTTAGGTACTCAATTCGTAATATTGATTAAAAATATATAACTTTTAATAATTAGATTTAATTTAAAATTGCTTGAAATATAAGGAAATTAACTAGCAATAATTTATTTTATGTGCAATATATTTTTGCCCCCTGAAGGAGCCGAAAGGCTCCACTTTTTTTGTTTCAAAGGGTTTGAAGACTATTAAGTAATTTTAGGTACACAAATTTATAAAAAGTTAATATTTTTAATAAAAAGTAAGATTATAAAAATTTATTTTTTTAACTTATTTTTAAAATATGTTAAAAAATCAATAAAAATTTAACATATTTATTGCATATGTTAAAAAAATAGTGTAATATTATATATGAGGAGATGATAATATGAAGTTATTACCATTTAATGATTATGATTTAAAGACACCTAGAATTCTTGAAGCGTTAAATGAAGCTTCTAGATCACTAGCAGAATTAAAAGGCTTTGCTAATTCAATTCCTAATCAACATATTTTAATAAATGCTATAACAATTAATGAAGCAAAAGATAGTAGTGCAATTGAAAATATAGTAACAACACATGATAGCATTTATAAAGTACTAACTGAAAGTGGATATAAAGATGAATCTGCTAAAGAGGTTGTAGATTATAGAAGTGCTATTTGGCGTGGCTTTGAAATTATAAAAGAAAAGGAATTTATTTCAACTAATGTATTAGTAGAACTTCAAGGAATAATTGAACACAATAAAGCAGGTGTAAGGAAAAATCCTGGAACTAAATTAGTTAATAGTAAAACAAGAGAAGTAATTTATACTCCGCCACAAGAAGAAAAGGAAATAAGAGATTTATTAAAAAATTTAGAAGATTATATTAATAAAAATGATGATGAAATTGATCCTTTGATAAAAATGGCCTTAATTCATTATCAATTTGAATCTATTCATCCATTCTATGATGGAAATGGAAGAACTGGTAGAATACTAAATGTTTTATATTTAGTATTAAATAATCTTTTAGATAGTCCAATTCTTTATTTAAGTAATTATATTAATAAAAATAAAGATGAGTATTATAAATTATTTACTGAGTTTAGAGAAAATAATAACTATGAAGATTGGATTATTTATATTTTAAAAGGAATAGAAGAAACATCTAAAAATACTATTGAATTAATTAAATTAATTCAATGTGAGATGGAATCTTACAAAAAAGAATTTATGACCAAATTACCTAAAATATATTCAGATGAGTTATTAGATTCTTTATTCTTTGAAGTATATACTAGAATTAATTATATTGAAGACAAATGCAGTGTAACAAGACAAACAGCTGCTACATATTTAAATAGTTTAGTTGATGCTGGACTTTTAGAATTTGAAAAGGTTGGTAGAGAAAGTATCTATAAAAATACTAGGCTAATTAACTTGTTAAGTAAATTTTAATGAAATATTAAAGTGAAATCCATATTGTATATTATAATTTTATTAGCGGAGGTGCTAGAATGTCTGAAAAAGAATTAGATTCAAGTATAAATGATTATATTGAAACTGAAACACCTAAAAACTATGTAAAACAATTAGAATGGGATATGGCTATTGGACTTCAAGAAGTTGATAACCTAAAACCATCTAAATATTTAGAAAAATTAATACAAGAAAATATAACTGGTAAAAAAACAATTTATGAAGTAGAAAAAGAATTAAAAGAACATTATGCAAAAAAAGAAAAAAATAATGATATTAATTATAATGAATTTGAATGTGATTTAGTATCTACTAGAATAGTAGAGTTATTACAAGAAGATAGCTTTGAATTATCTATAGATTATTTAAAATATGTTCATAAATACTTATTTCAAGATGTCTATGAATTTGCTGGAGAATTTAGAAAAGTGGATTTTTCTAAACATGAAAGAATCTTAAATAATGATTCAGTAGCTTATGGTGATCATAAGTTATTAGAGCAATCACTAGATTATGATATAACACTTGAAAAAAATAAAAATTATAAAGAAATGAATATAGTTGACGTAATTAACAATATAACAAATTTTTCTAGTAGGATATGGCAAATACATCCATTTAGAGAAGGTAATACTAGAACAACTGCATTATTTATAGAAAAGTATTTAGTATCACTCGGATTAAATGTAGATAATACTTTATTTAAAGATAAATCAGTGTATTTTAGAAATGCATTAGTAAGAAGTAATTATTTTAATATAAAAGAAGATAATAGTTTTTTAATTAAATTTTATGAAAATTTATTATTAGGTAAGAATAATAATTTATATTCAAAAGATTTAATTGTAGAAGAATTATTTAATAAAGATAATTAAAAAAAGACGCTAGTACAGACTTATTAAATTAATGGGTTTTTGTATTGGCGTTTTTTAGTAGTAAAAAAGTGTTAATGTGATTAATAAAATTACCATGAAAAAAGTTGCTAGCTATAAAAAAAGGTTTCATTATTAACTGATAAAAGAATTAATTTAATTTATGATTTAAACGGAACCGGAAAAAGTACACTATCAAATTTTTTCTATTTTCCTATAAATGTTATTATAAAAACTGATAGAAATTAAAAAATAAGTACAATTAAGTACTTACTTCTTTAATGTTAGGAATATATTACTTTTATTTTATTCTTCCCTACTTTTTACTTATTCTTTTATAATACTCGAAACGCTTCATAGCATTTTCTTTTTGGTCTTCTAATAATTCTTTAGCTAAATCTTTATCTTTAATTTTTAAGGCATTAAATCTTACTTCATTATCTAAGAAACTTTCATACTTTGAAAAATCTGGTTCTTTAGAATCAATAATTGTTTCTTTATTGTGTCTCATTAATATTGTGTAACCACATTCAACTGCTAATTTTTCTTCGATACTTGATGTAGACATACCTGTTTTAATACCATGTTCAATACATGGAGAATATGCAATAATTATTGCAGGTCCATTGTGAGCTTCAGCTTCATTGAAGGCTTTGATTGCTTGCATCATATTTGCTCCGAGAGAAATACTTGCAACATAACAATTAGGTATGCATGATGCAATTTTGAATAAATCTTTTTTAATTGTTTTTTTACCAAAGTTAGCAAATTCTGCCACTGCACCTTTTTTAGTGGATTTACTTGCTTGACCCCCAGTATTTGAATAAACTTCAGTATCTAAAACTAATACTTTAATATTTTCATTAGAATGAAGAACATGATCAAGTCCACCATAACCAATGTCATAAGCCCAGCCATCACCACCGATTGCCCAGACTGTTCTAGCAGGTACATAATCAAGTAAATCTCTTAATTCATTTGGTAATAATTTTGTTGATAACTCTTTTTTTATTTTGTTAGTTATATTAAAATCATTTATATTTTCTAGCCAATTCTTAAATAATTCCTTAGTTTCATTATCAACAGATTCTATTGCACTTTCCATAATATGTTTAATTCTCTTTCTTTTTTGTTCATAAGATATGTGAATACCTAAAGTAAATTCAGCATTATCTTCAAATAAAGAATTTGCCCATGGAATAGAATAAGGTGTTGATGGAGTTGAACCTCCGTAGATACTTGAACAACCTGTTGCATTGGCAATAACTAATTTTTCTCCGAATATTTGTGTTAATAACTTGATATAAGGCGTTTCTCCACAACCAGCACATGCTCCGGAAAAAGCAAATAACGGCTTTTCTAAAGCAACTCCTTTTATAGTAGTCTTTGGTAATGGATTAATTATTTTGTATTTATCAAAATCAATTCCAACTTTTTTTTGTTTTTCAACCATCTTTAAGGCTTTATTACCCATTTTACCTGGACAAACACTAACACATACACCACAACCAGTACAATCTTTTTCACTTATTTTTATTGAATACATTAATCCATCTTTACCAATGAATGGTATTCCATCTATTTCAGTTTCATTTGATATAGCTCTGATTACAGCATGTGGGCAAGATAAAACACACATTCCACATTCTATACAATTTTCTTTTAACCAAGTTGGTACAACATTTGATATACTTCTTTTTTCGTCTTTTGTTGTTGCCCCAGGGAATCTTCCATATCTATAATCAAGTAACATAGATACAGGTATTTCATTACCTTTTCTTTCATTTATTAAGTTAATAACATTGTTATCAACAATTTTTATTGTTTCATCATAATTTTCTGTTATATTAAGTTCTTTTAAATTATCAAGGGATTCATGTATAGCTTTAATATTGTTATTAACTATATCTTCTCCTTTTGTTTTAAATGTTTTTTCTATTGATTCTTCAAGAATTTTTGTGGCATTTAAAACATTTAATAAATTAAGTATTAATACTTCCATTATTTTACTAATCTTACCATTTATCTTGTTCTTAGCTGCGATACTTTCTGCATCTATATAATATACTTTAATATTTTTGTTATAAATTATGTTCTTAACTTTACTTGGTAATAACTTTTTTAACTCAGCTTCATTTTTTATTGTGTTAATAAGTAAGATTCCATTTTCTTTAATATTATTAATTATATCAAACATTCTAAAATATATATCTTTGGTAACTACGACGATTTGTGGTTCTGTTACATAATATGGTTTATTAATATTTTTATTATCATATCTTAAGTGAGATATTGTAACACCTCCACTTTTTTTTGAATCATATTCAAAATATCCTTGGACGTATAAATCTTTACTTGAATGAAGGATTTTTAATAAGTCTTTCGAAGCACTTACCATTCCATCACTTCCAAAACCAACTATTTTTATTTCTTTAGCTTCATTTTTTATTTCAATATGACTCGGTTTTAAAGAAAGATTTGTTACATCATCATTTATTCCAATAGTATAGTTATGATGTGGATTTTCATCAAGCATTTTATATACACTATAAATTTCATCTGGTGTTGTATTTTTACTTGATAAACCGTATCTTCCTCCGTAAACTTTGATATCTTTATCTTGAAGAATACTACATACATCTAAGTATAATGGTTCTCCGGTGGAACCTGCTTCTTTAGTTCGATCTAATACAGCGATATTTTTAACTGTATCAGGTAAGCAATCTAAAAAATATTTTTTACTAAATGGACGATATAAGTGAACTGTAATTAAACCAACATTATCTAGTTTATCTATAACTTCTTTTATTGTATCAGTTACACTACCCATTGCAACAATTACATTTTTAGCTGTTTTACTTCCATAATAGTTAAATGGTTTATAAGAAGTATTCATTATTCTATTTATTTTTTGCATGTATTCATTTACTATATCAGGCATCATATCATAATATTTATTACGAGATTCCATTATTTGGAAATAGATATCTTCATTTTGAGCCATACCATATTGATATGTTTTACCAACATTTAAGCATCTATCTTTAAATTCATTTATTTTTTTATGATTTACTAAAGTCAATAATTTATCTTCAGGTAATTCCTCGATAGTGTTAAGTTCATGACTTGTTCTAAATCCATCAAAAAAATGAATAAATGGTAAGCTGCCTTCGATTGCGGAAAGGTGAGCCACTGCAGCAAGGTTTTGGCTATCAAAAACATTAGATGATGCTAAAATACAAAAACCAGTTGCACGAGTAGCATAGATATCTTGATGATCTCCGAATATAGATAAAGCATGAGTTGCTAGACTACGTGATGCTACATGTATTACTGCAGGTAACATTTCTCCCGCTATTTTATACATGTTTGGTATCATTAAAAGTAGTCCTTGGCTTGCTGTAAAAGTTGATGCTAGTGAACCTGATAATAAAGCACCATGCATAGCACCAGCAGCTCCAGCTTCTGATTCCATTTCTAATACTTTAGGTTTATCATTAAAGATATTAAGTAGGTTTGTACTTGTTAATTTATCAATATTTGATGCCATTGGGCTAGATGGTGTAATCGGATAAATACTGCATACTTCACTAAAGTAATATGCAACTTTACTACATGCACCATTTCCATCTGTTATTATTTTCATTTTTATCACCACTATTATTATAAAATAAAAAAGACTAAATAACTAGTCTCTTTTTAACTTTTCTTCAATTCTTAACAATCTATTGTATTTTGCTATACGTTCACCACGACACATAGATCCAGTTTTTATAAATGGAATTGCCATACCTACTGCTAAATCTGCAATAAATGTATCTTCGGTTTCACCACTACGATGAGATATTATTGTTTTATAATTATTCTTTTTGGCAAGCATTACTGTTTTAGTCATTTCAGTTATTGTACCAATTTGATTTGCTTTTAAAAGAATGGCATTACCTGCTTTCATGTCAATACCTTTTTGTAAGTATAATTCATTTGTTACAAAGTAGTCATCTCCAACAACCATGATTCTGTTATTTACTAATTTAGTAAATTTTGCAAGTGCATCAAAATCATTTTCATAAAATGGATCTTCGATACTTAGTATTGGATAATTATTTATTAATTCAATATAGTATTTCATTAATTCATCTGTTGATAATTCTTTATTATCTAATTTATATGTTTTAGCATCTTTATTATATAGTTCACTTGCTGCAATATCTAAGGCAATAAATATATCAACACCGGGTTTATATCCAGCTTTTTTTATAGCTTCCATGATAAAATCTAGAGCCATTTGATTATTTTCTAAGTTTGGGGCAAATCCACCTTCGTCACCTACACCTACAGCATAGTTATTTATTGAAAGTAATTTTTTTAATGTATGAAATACTTCAGATGCTGCTCTGATACGTTCTTTAATAGTTTTCATAACAGGCATAATCATAAATTCTTGAATATCTATGTTGTTAACTGCATGAGCTCCACCATTGATAATATTAATCATTGGTATTGGAACAGATACACTACGATTAGAAACATATTCATATAATTCTTTGTTATTCGCTTGTGCTAAACATTTTAGACAAGCAAGAGAAACTGCTAAAGTAGCATTTGCTCCTAGGTTACTTTTATTTTCTGTTCCATCTAAGGAAATAAGTAAGTTATCAACAAATAATTGGTCACACTTTTTACCTATTAAAGCTGGTCTTATAATGTTGTTAACATTACTAACTGCTTTTAAAACTCCTTTTCCTTCATATCTATTTGGATCTTTATCTCTAAGTTCTAGAGCTTCCCTTGAACCAGTTGATGCACCACTTGGTACTGATGCTGTTTTAGTTATTCCATTATCAAGCATCATATCAACTTCAACTGTGGGATTTCCTCTACTATCTAGTATTTCTCTAGCATGAATATCTTTTATTAACACACTTATCCCTTCTTTCTATATATAGTATACCAAAACTTGTGACAAATAAAAAGCAAAACGACGAAGTTTTACTTTTTATTTTACTTTATTTTACCAGAATATTTCCATTATTTCTTTGCTACGGTTTCTAAATAGTATTGTGTCCATAAAATCAAGGATACCAGTTATTATTAAGAATGCTCCGGCTAGTTTAGTTAATGTTAAACTTGCAAATGGATTAAATATTACTAAGATACCAACTATTGCTATAAGAATTCCTGTTGCTAATGTTATTAGCCATGATTCTTCGTTTCCTCTTTTTAACCATAATGCATAGTTTACTTTACTTGCACCATTAATAATCATGTAGATTCCCAAGCAAACTGTTACAAATTCTACTACTGTGAATGGATAAAGAATTATTACTACACCAAGTAAGGCATATAACACACCAAATATCAGATTTAAGTTATATAACTTTGCTCCTTCACGATGAAAATATTTGTATACGGAATTTATTCCTTCGATTAAGAAAATGATTCCAACAATTATACCAACTACTTTATTTGTTGCATTTGGTAATAATAGTAATACAATACCCATTATGATTGTTAATAATGCTGTTAATAATGAATAAATAATCATTCTTTTGTACATATTTTCAATACTATTTTTAAATCCTGACGCCATATTTTATCACTCCTACTTATATTATACAAAAAGATTATCTTTTAAGTCAATTGTTTTTTGATTTTTCAGTCAAATTATGGTATAATGTTGTCTTACTTAGGGGAGGTTTAACCATGAATATAAAAGAAATGTCAATCGCTGAATTTAAAGAATTTGTTAGTTCTCATTTTATTGGGAATTTTCATGAATCAATTAATTATGCGATGATTAAAGCTGAAGAAGGTTACGACTATGAATTTATCTCTTATGGAGGAGATGAAATTGTTGGAGCTGCCCTTATTCTTTATAAAAAAATTGGTGGGTACTATTATGGATATTCTCCGCGTGGTTTTTTAATTGATTATTCAAATACTTTTTTACTTGAAGACTTTACTAAGAAAATAAAGACTTTTTATGAAAAGAAAAATTTTGTATTTATAAAGATTAATCCTGAAATAGCGGTAGCTAAGTTAAATAAAAAGACTATGAACTTTGAATACAATGAAAATTACAGAATTGTTGATAACTTAATTAGATGTGGTTATAAAAAGTTAAAGGATAATATGAATTTTGAATCTTTACTCCCACGTGTTAATGCAATTATAAATTTAGATGAATTTGATGTTAATAAGTTAAATAAGAATACTAGAAATAAAATAAAAAAAGGGTTAAGAAAAGGATTAGTACTTGAAAAGTGTGATCATAATAAACTTAATATCTTTTATGAATTTATAAAAAATAAGATTAAAAAAGATGAATATTATTATAATGATTTTTATAATGTATTTAGTAAAACTGCTGATGTTGATTTATTACTAGTTAGAGTTGATTATAAAACATTTTTAATTAATTCAACCAATGCTTATAATAATGAAGCTAGAATAAATAACTATTTAAATAATAAGTTACTTTCAAATAACAATAGTAATGTTATTAATAGTAAAATGAATTCAGATAAGACTTTGCTTTCATATAAAAATGATATTGCAGAAGCTAGTAAATATTTAAATACAAATACCGAAACTTACTTAGCGGGAGCTTTAGTTATTAAATATCAAAATAGAGTCATCATTGAAATAAGTGGTTTTGATAAATCAATGGGAAGATATTCACCGAATTATTTTCTATATTATGCATTAATTAAATATTATAGTAAGAATTATAAATATATTGATTTAAATGGAATTACCGGAGACTTAAGTAAAGATGGATATTATTATGGTTTAAATAGATTTAAAATGGGATTTAATCCAGATGTTTATGAATATATCGGTGAATTTGATTTAATAATTAATGAAAAATTATATGATAAATTATTAAAGAATGGATTACTTGCAAAGGAATTCAATAAATAAAACTATACCAATTGTGATATAGTTTTTTCTTTTACCTAAATACTATTTCTTCTGGTGTTGTTTGTTTATTTTGAGTCATGTTACTTAATTGTATTGATACATTTAAAACTTTTAACATTTCAAACATTTGCTGATTTATTATTTTTTGTTCCATATATCCTTCTTATTTTATTATAAGATATAATAAATATCTTTTAAAATACATTGTTGATAACTTTACATTTTAAACGTAAAAAAAACAACCTCTGCAAGAGAGATTGTTTTAATTTATATCTTTAATTATTTTAAAATTTCAGATACAACTCCGGCACCAACAGTTCTTCCACCTTCACGGATAGAGAATTTAGTTCCGTTTTCTAGAGCAACTGGAGCGATAAGTTCAACAGTCATGTCAACATTATCACCAGGCATTACCATTTCTACTCCTTCAGGTAATTCAATAACACCTGTTACGTCTGTAGTTCTGAAATAGAATTGTGGACGATAATTTGAGAAGAATGGTGTATGACGTCCTCCTTCTTCTTTAGATAGAACGTATACGCTTGCTTTAAATTTAGTATGAGGTGTAACACTTCCTGGTTTAGCCAAAACTTGTCCACGTTCAACTTCATCACGAGCAACACCACGTAGTAAGCATCCAGCATTGTCACCAGCTTGAGCAAAGTCTAGAGATTTTCTAAACATTTCAATACCAGTTACAACTGTCTTCTTAGTAGGTTTAAGTCCAACGATTTCAACTTCGTCATTTAGTTTAAGTTGTCCACGTTCAACACGTCCAGTAACAACTGTTCCACGTCCTGAGATAGTGAAAACGTCTTCAATACTCATTAAGAATGGTTTATCAGTATCACGAACTGGTGCATCGATATAAGAATCAACAGCAGCCATTAAGTCACGGATACTTTGAGCAGCAGCTTCATCACCTTCAAGGGCTTTTAAAGCACTACCACGGATAATAGGACATTCAGAATCATATCCATATTCTCCTAATAATTCTCTGATTTCCATTTCTACTAAATCAAGTAGTTCTGGATCATCAACTTGGTCACATTTATTCATGTAAACCACGATCTTAGGCACACCAACTTGACGAGATA
>OGYE01002381.1_pt1 | contig 11542 bp, 9 predicted proteins | sample 1576471 | NCBI WGS metagenome assembly OGYE01 (sample SAMEA3541532, study PRJEB24748) | human gut metagenome | biome: human gut; feature: human-associated habitat; material: faeces | place: China | collected 2012
AGCGCCGACGAAAAAAGGAACGCCTTTTGCTTTCGCAAAAGGCGTTCCTTTTTGGCGGAGAAGCCGGGATTTGAACCCGGGCTCGGCTCATCACCGACTACTCCCTTAGCAGGGGAGCCCCTTCGGCCACTTGGGTACTTCTCCAAACCGCTCGAGTATCATATCACAGGGTATGCGGCCTTGTCAATGCAAAAAATCAGTCCAGCACGGATTTTACGGCGGAAAGCACGTCCGCGGCGACCTCCTCGGGCGTGCGGGCAGCGTTCACGATGCAGATCCTGTCCCGGTGCTCCAGCCGCCGGAAGATCTCATAATACCGCCGGCGCACGGCGAGCAGGGAATTTTCGTTCTCGTAGATCTCGCGGTAAGACCGCCCCTGCTCCATGCGGCGCAGGCACTCCTCGTCGTCCAAATCAAGAAACACGCAGAGATCGGGCTTTCGGATCTCCGGGCAGTCGATATTGATACGGAACACCCATTCCGGGTCGGTCACGGTGCCCTGGTAGGCGAGCGAGGAATAGTAATACCGGTCGCAGAGGACAACGCGCCCCTCCGAGAGGAGCTTTCCGATGCCGTTGATGGGATTTACGTTGTGCGCCACGCGGTCGGCCATGAAGAGCGCCGCGATCTCCGCGCCGGTGCGCGGCGTGAAGCCGGAGAGCGCGTCGCGCGCGAGCCCGCCGGTCGTGCTCGCCGTCGGCTCCGCGGTCTCCGCCACGGCATAGCCGAGCGCGCGCAGATTTTGGGCAAGCGCCGTCAGCTGCGTGGTTTTTCCCGAGCCGTCCAGCCCTTCGATGACGATAAATTTTCCGTTCATGGCAGTTCCTCCCGCCGCGAGGCGCGATTTGTTCGCAGATATTATAGCAAAACTCTTTTCTCGCGGCAAGAAAAATGATATAATATATTTTGTATTATTGTCTTTATGGAGCGAATGCATGACAGAAACCGCTTTTTTGCAATACACCGGGTATGTGCTCGCGTTTTTCGCTGTTTGGATCGTGGCACGCTGCGCGCGCTCGATGCTGAGCGAAAGGTATGTGCCGGAGGTATGGGGCTATCTGGAGCTGCCGGACGGCACATCGCGCGCGATCGAGCACTGGGAGTGCATTCTCGGCCGGGCGAAGGCCTCGGACATCGTGCTCACCGGCGAGGGGATCGAGCGCAGCCACGCCGCCATCCAGCGCTCCGGCGCGGGCGAGTGGACGCTCTCCGCGCTCGACGGCGGCAGGGGCGTCTGGCTGAACGGCAAGGCCGTCACGGGCGACGCGCCGCTCCGCGGCGGCGATACGCTCAAGCTTGGCGAAATGGAGCTGCACTTTCTCGCGCTGGACGACGCGCAGCGCGCCACATTGCAGCGCAAGCGCCCCCTGACCGGGCACAAGGTGCAGCCGGCGGTGACGCTTCTTCTGCTCGTATGCTTCCAGCTTGTGCTGCTCTTCCAGTTTTTCTTCACGACGGACGGCGCGGCGCTCGCCTACATCGTGCTCTCGTTCGGACTGCTCATTGCCATGGAATGGTTCTGCTATTTTGTGATGCGCAGCATTTCCGTGCGCGGGTTTGAACCGGAGACGCTCGCGTTTTTCCTCACAAGCGTCGGCTTTTCCGTCGCCGGGTCCTCCGCGCCGGAGAGCATGGGGCGGCAATGCCTTTTGTTTCTCGCCGCGCTCGCGCTCTTCTTTGCGCTGGGCGTATGGCTGCGCGATCTGCACCGGGTGCGCGCGATGCGCTGGCCGATGGCGTTTGCCGCGCTCGGCTTTCTCGCGCTCAATCTGCTGCTGAGCGAAACGATCTGGGGCGCAAAAAACTGGCTGAGCATTGCCGGGCAGACGCTCCAGCCCTCGGAATTTGTCAAGATCGCTTACGTCTACGCGGGCGCGGCGACGCTCGACCGTCTGTTCCGGCGGCGCAACCTTATCCTGTTTATCGCCTTCTCCGCCGTGTGCGTGGGTGCGCTGGCGCTCATGGGCGATTTCGGCACGGCGCTCGTTTTCTTCGTGTGCTTTCTCGTTATATCCTTCATGCGCTCCGGGAGCTTTGCCACGCTCTTTCTCGCCATCGGCGGCGCGGCGCTCGCGGTGATGCTCGTTCTGACCGTGAAGCCGTATGTGGCGCAGCGGTTTGCCACCTGGGGCCATGCGTGGGCGGATCCTCTCAACACCGGCTTTCAGCAGGTGCGCACCATGTCCGCGACGGCCGCAGGCGGTCTCTTTGGCCGCGGCGCGGGAGCGGGCTGGCTCAAAAACATATTCGCCGCGAACACCGACATGGTGTTCGGCGTCGTGTGCGAAGAGCTGGGGCTCATCGTCGCGCTGTGCTGCGTGCTCTCGCTGCTGCTGCTCGCGGTGTTCTCCGTGCGCAGCGCGGCGGCGGGGCGCTCTTCCTATTACGTCATCGCCTCCTGCGCCACGGTCACGATCTTCATGGCGCAGCTCGCGCTCAATGTGTTCGGCTCGCTCGACCTGCTGCCGTTTACGGGCGTGACGTTCCCGTTCGTATCGAAAGGTGGATCGAGCCTCATCTCCTGCTGGGGCATGCTTGCGTATATCAAGGCCGGAGACACACGCTCCGGCGGCAGCTTTGCGCTGCGCACGAGCTTTGAAAACGCCCGCCGCGGCAAAAAGAAAAAGGAGGCGGTGAAATGAAACGCATTGAACACCGCTCCGCCATCGCCCTGCTGCTTGCGGCGGCGCTGGCGCTCGGCATGGGCTTTTTTGTCGTCCGGCTGGCTCTCTGCGGCGGCGACTGGGCATCCTACAGCGCCAATCAGCACATTTACCAAAACGGCGTGCTCAAAAGCAGCACATTGACCGACCGCAACGGCGTCATTCTCGCACAGACCGAAAACGGCGCGTGGCGCTACGCGGACGATCCTGCCGTGCGGCTCTCCTCCGTCCACGCCGTCGGCGACTACCGCGGATACATCAGCGGCGCGATCTCTGCGTTTGCCGATGAGCTTGCGGGCTACTCGTTTGTTTACGGCACGCCCGGCGGCGGCACAGAAGTCGCGCTCTCGCTCGACACACGGCTGCAGACCGCCGCGTGGGACGCGCTCGCGGGACGCCGCGGCGCGGTGCTCGTGATGAACTACGAGACCGGTGAGATTTTAACGATGGTCTCCTCCCCTTCCTACGATCCGAACGGCGAGGCCGACACGAGCATCGACGGTCTTTTCATCAACCGCTGCACGCTCGGCACGTTCACGCCGGGCTCGGTCTTCAAGCTCGTGACGCTCATCGCCGCGGCGGAAAACCTCCCCGATCTCACCGAACAGACGTTCACCTGCAATCAGTATCTCGATCTCCCCGGCGGGACGGTCGTATGCACGGGCTGGCACGGCCCGCAGACGATCGAGCAGGCGCTCGCAAATTCCTGCAACTGCGCGTTTGGGGAGCTTTCGCTTGAGCTTGGCAGCGAAACGATCGTGAAAACGGCGCAGCGGCTCGGCGTGGCCGGGTCACTCACGCTCGACGGCGCGGCCACGGCCTCCGGCAAAATCGAGACCGCCGAAGCGGGCAGCAGCGACGAGGCGTGGCTCGGCATCGGGCAGTACACCGATCTTGTGACGCCGTATTCGATGCTGCGGCTGTGCGCCGCCATTGCAAACGGCGGCACGGCCGTTACGCCGACGCTCGCCTATGGCGGCGTGGGCGGCGGCACGGTGCTCATGGACACGGAGACAGCGGAGTATACCGGCGAGTGCATGAGCTACGACGTGGCCTACGGCTATGGCCGCGACCGGTTCCCGGGGCTGGATCTCTGTGCCAAGAGCGGCACGGCGGAGATCGGCGACGGCACGACGCACGCCTGGTTCGTCGGGTATCTGCGCACCGGCGCGCCGGTGGCGTTTGCGGTGATGCTCGAGCACGGCGGCGGCGGACTGCTGCAGGCCGGGGGCGTCGCCAATTCCGTATTACAGACTGTAATGGAGTATTATTCCGATGATTGATATTTCCGTCCGGGACCTCACGAAGGCGTTTGAGGTCAACAACAACATTCTCGACGGGCTGACGTTTCAGGTGCAGCACGGCGAGCGCGTCGGCATTCTCGGCCGCAACGGTACGGGAAAAACGACGCTTTTCCGCTTGATGGTCGGCGACCTCACCGAGGACAAGGGCGAGATCGACATTGCCCGCGGAAAGCGGCTGGGGCTTGTTTCGCAGATCCCGCACTACCCGGCGGGCTACACCGTGGAGGACGTGCTTGCCACAGCGGAAGAGCGGCTCAACGCGATGCAGGCGCGGATGCGAAAGCTTGAAGAGCTCATGGCGGTATCAAGCGACCGCGCGCTGCTCTCGGAATACGACGAGCTTCTCTCGCGCTTTGAAATGCTCGGCGGGTACGACGCCGAGGTGCGCCGCAGCAAGGTCGCCAACGGTCTTGACATCCCTCCCGCCATGCGCGGGCAGCTTTTCGACTCGCTCTCCGGCGGCGAGAAAACGCGCGTCAACTTAGCGCGCCTCATTCTGGAGGACACCGACATTCTCCTGCTCGACGAGCCGACGAACCATCTCGACATGCACGCGACCGAGTGGCTGGAGGACTATCTGCTCCACTTCAAGGGGACGGTGCTCGCCATATCGCACGACCGCTGGTTTCTCGACAAGGTCGCGCAGCGGATCATTGAGATCGTCAACGGCAAGGCGGAGTTTTATAACGGCAACTATACGTTCTATGCCGAGGAAAAGCAGCGCCGGTACGAGGAGCTGCGCAGGCAATACGAGAAAAACCAGAAGGAGATCGCCCATCTGCAGAAGGCGGCAGACGATCTGCATCTGTGGGCGTTCATGGGCGCGGACAAGCTGCACAAGCGCGCGTTCTCCATGGAAAAGCGCATCGCGCGGCTCCAGACCGCCGAAAGGCCGCGCGAGGACAAAAAGCTCTCCGTCCGCTTCCGGCAGAAGGAATTTTTCGGCGACGAGGTGCTTGTGCTCGAGGACGTGGCGAAGTCCTACGGCGAGAAGAAGCTCTTCTCCGGCATCGACGAGCTCATAGAGCCGGGCGAGCGCATCGCGCTCATCGGCGACAACGGTACGGGCAAGTCCACGCTGCTCCGCTGCATCACCGGTGAGGAAACGCCGGACCGCGGCTGGATCCATCTCGGCCCCGCGGTAAAGAGCGCGTACCTGCCGCAGCTCGTGCGGTTTGACGATCCATCGCGCAATATGGTGGACACGATGCTCTGGGAGGCGAGGTGCGATCCGCAGACGGCGCGAAACCGTCTCGCGGCGTTCGGCTTCCGGGGCGAGGATGTGTTCAAGACCGTTTCGGTTCTCTCCGGCGGCGAGCAGAGCCGTCTGCGGCTCTGCATTCTCATGCGGGACGATATAAACTTTCTCATGCTCGACGAGCCGACGAACCATCTCGATCTTCTCTCGCGCGAGTGGATGGAGGACGCGCTCATGGACTACAGCGAGGCGCTGCTCTTCGTGAGCCACGACCGCTGGTTCATTGAGAAGTTTGCCACGCGCATCTGGTGTCTGCACGACGGGCAGATCGAGGACTACCGCGGCGGCTTTGCCGAGTGGCGCGAATATAAAGCGCGGCAGGAAGCGCTCCAGCCGCCGGCAAAGGCCGCAAAGAGCGCGGCGCGCGAGGAGAAGCCGAAGAAAAAGACCGAGCCGAACCGCGACCGCCGCCGCCAGAAGATCGAGCGCGACATTGAGCGCGCCGAGGCGTCGCTGCGCGATATCGAGGCCGAAATGGAGAAAAACGCCTCCGATTACCAGAAGCTGCTCGAGCTTGGCGCGCAGAAAGACGCCGCCGAGGAATCGCTCGGGACGCTTTACGCCGAGTGGGAAACGCTCGCGGAATAATTTTTACGAAGGGAGAGAAGAACGTGCCGGAGCTATCCACAGATGTCCGTTACATAAAAGGCGTCGGCGAGCAGAGAGCAAAGGCTCTCGCGCGTCTCGGCGTGCGCACGCTCGGCGATCTTCTCAACTATTTCCCGCGCGCCTATGAGGACCGCACCGCCGTGCGGCCCATCGCCGAGCTTGCCTTGGACGAAACGGCGTGCGTGCGCGCCATGGTCGCAGCGGAGCCGCGCCTCACGCGCGTCCGGCGCGGACTCGATCTCGTGAAGCTGCGCATCGTGGACGAGAGCGGCAGCGCGGATGTGACATTCTTCAACCAGAGCTATGTCCGCGACCAGCTTGTTCCGGGCGAAAGCTATGTCTTTTACGGCAAAGCGGGCGGGAATCTGCTGCGCAAGACGTTCACAAACCCCGTTTTTGAGCGCGAGGACCGCGCGGGCACCGTCACGGGGCGGATACTGCCGCTCTACCGGCTGACGCACGGGATATCGAATAAGCTCGTCGTGAGCGCCGTGGAGTGCGCGCTCAATGCCTGCGGCGATATGCTGCCGGAGCTTCTGCCCGCGGAGATCGCCGAGCAGTATGCGCTGCCGAAGGTCGGCTTTGCGTACCGGAACGTGCATTTTCCTCCGGATTGGGAAACGCTCGCTCTGGCGCGGCGGCGGCTGACATTTGAAGAATTTTTCGTTCTCTCCTGCGCCACGCAGCGGCTGCGCGCGCAGCGCGAGAGTGTGCCCGGCGAGCGTATCCCGACGCCGGACGTTAAAGAGTTTTATGCCGCTCTCCCCTTTTCGCCGACGAAAGCGCAGCGGCGAGCCGCGGACGAGGCGCTGCGCGATATGGCGTCCGGCAAGCGGATGTCGCGCCTTTTGCAGGGCGATGTCGGCAGCGGCAAAACGCTTGTCGCGGCGGCGCTTTTGTGGGCGGCACAGCGGGCCGGATACCAGAGCGCTTTTATGGCGCCGACGGAGATTCTGGCGCAGCAGCATGTAAAAACCCTGCAGGGCTTTCTCGCGCCGTTCGGCATCCGCGTATGTCTTCTGACCGGCTCAATGAAGGCAAAGGAAAAAAGCGCGGTCAAAGCCGCGCTGGAGGAGGGCGTGTGCGATGTCGCCGTCGGCACGCACGCCCTGCTCACGGAGGACGTGCGCTTTCACAATCTCGGTCTTGCCGTCACGGACGAGCAGCACCGCTTCGGCGTGGAGCAGCGCGGCGCGCTCGGCGAAAAGGGCGCGCAGCCGCACATTCTCGTCATGTCTGCCACGCCCATCCCGCGCACGCTCGCGCTGATGATCTATGGCGATCTCGACGTTTCCGTGCTTGACGAGCTGCCGCCGGGACGCGAAACGGTGGACACCTTTGCCGTAACGGAAAGCTACCGCGCCCGCCTGAACGGGTTTATCCGCAAGCAGGTCGAAGAGGGCCATCAGGTGTTCGTTGTCTGTCCGAAGGTAGAGGACGGCGAGGAGGACGAGAGCAAGCTCAAGTCGGCCTCGGAGCACGCCGAGGAGCTGCAAAAGCTCTTTCCCGATCTTACCGTCGCATGTGTCCACGGGCGGATGAAGCCGAAGGAAAAGGAAGCGGTCATGGCCGCCTTTGCCGCCGGAGAGACGGACATTCTTGTTTCCACGACGGTCGTGGAGGTCGGCGTAGACGTGCCGAACGCTACGCTCATGGTCGTGGAAAACGCCGAGCGGTTCGGGCTATCGCAGCTCCACCAGCTGCGCGGACGCGTCGGGCGCGGCAAGGCGAAGAGCTACTGCGTGCTCGTGTCCGATACGCCGACGGAAGAATCCAGGGAGCGGCTGCGCGTGCTCACGCGCACGAACAACGGCTTTGAGATCGCGCAGGCCGATCTGGAGCTGCGCGGCCCCGGTGACTTTTTCGGCTCGCGCCAGCACGGTCTGCCGGAAATGCACGTCAAGGACCTTCTCGGCAGCATGGACATGCTGCACGAGGCGCAGTCCGCCGCCGAAGCGCTCTGCCGGAAAAATCCGGCGCTTGCGGGCGAGGAGCTTGCCCCGCTCCGAAACCGCATTGCCGAGCTTTTCACCGCCAACGAAGGAACATGGAATTAAACCCCGTATTAAATATAAATAAACAGAAGGAGGAATCCCCATGTACTGCCGATTCTGTGGAAAACAGATCCCCGACCAGGCGAAATTCTGTCCCGAATGCGGCGCCGATCTTGCCCCCGCCCCCTCCGCCGCGCCGCCGGAAAGCACGCCGTCCTTCCCCGCTGCGCCGGCAGCTCCGGTCGAACCGGCCATGCCGCCGCAGGGCACGCCCGATCCCGCCGCCGCGTTCGGCGTCATCGCAGCGCCCCGGCGCGGCATGAAGTGGTTCAAGTTCATCATCTATTTTCAGCTGTGGGCCGGTATGCTCGTCAATCTGGTAACGGCCGGAAAGTACTTCACCGGCGCGTATTATGAGGGGAACGCCGAAATGGTCTACCGCGTCTTCCCTGCGCTGCAGCCGCTGGATATCGTTATGGGCGTTGTCTGTCTTGCGCTCGCCGTGTACGCGGTAGTCGTGCAGAGAGCGCTGGCAAAGTTCCGCGCCAAGGGCCCGATGATGTATTATCTGATGTACATCGTCAATACCGCGGTAACGGTGCTCTATCTGCTCATCGGAAGCATCATTATCGGCCAGTCGGCCTTTACCGCCGAAGTCGCCGGGAGCATCATCGGTTCGCTCGTCATGCTCTTTGTCAATATTCCGTATTTCAACAACCGCAAACATCTTTTTGTGAATCCGTGACCGCCTTTCCGCGGGAGGTTTTTCCGCCATGACCAGATTTGTTTCCGCGCTGCGCCGCGCGCCGTATCTTCGCATCACCGGCGAGCGCCAACGGCTTCTTGCTTCCTTTGCCGCCGTTTTTCTCTTCGGCCTGCTCGCGCACGGCTATGCGTTTACCAATTTTACCGTCAGCCACGACTCGCTCAACGAGATGTTCCTTTCCGGTGATATCCGCTATGCCGCCGGCTCGGTGGCGGACTGGAAAATATCGCTCGGCCGGTTTCTCTATCCGGCGTACCGCGCCGTGTTCAGCGGCGGTGCCGGTACACCGTGGCTCTCCGGCGTTCTCTCGCTCGTGTGGGTATCGCTTGCGGTGTATCTCGTTTCGCGGCTGTTCTCCGTGGACAACGCGCTGCTCCTTGCCGTGATCGGCGCTCTTTTCGTGACCAATGTGTCATATTCCGCGCTGGCGGCAACGTACATCTACGATCTGGACGGCGATATGCTCGCCATGCTTCTCGCCGTGTGCGCGGCATATCTCCTTCTCCGCGGTACGCTCCGGCGCAGGGCGCTCGCCGTTATCCCCATTGTCGGCTCGCTCGCGCTCTATCAGGCGATGATCTCGGTCACGGTCTCGCTTGTCATGATCGCCTGTATTCTGCGGCTTCTGGAGAGCGAGAGCGCGAAAGCGGTGTTTTTCGACGGGCTCAAAGCCGTCGGCATCCTTTTTATCGGCGGGGCCGCGTACTATATTCTCGTCCGCGCCGTGTGCAGCGCATCGGGCGTCGCGCTCGACGGCGGGTACAACAGCCTTTTGAGTCTCGGCCGGATGACGCCCGGCCTCCTGCCGGAAGCCGTCCGATCGACCTATGACACATGGGCACGCAGCACCGTGCGGCAGCCGGTCTTCGTTCCTCTGCCGGTCACGCGCACGGGGCATCTTCTGCTCGCCGTTCTCACGCTGGCGGCGGCAGCACGCTTTCTCCTCCGGAAACGGCTCCCCGCGGTCAATCTTCTCCTTGCGCTCGCTCTTGCCGCGCTTTTGCCGATGGGCATGAATCTTTCCAACTTTCTCGGCTACGCCGGGATGGAGGCGCACGATCTGATGAAGTACGCCTTCTGTCTGGTGTATGTCTTCGATATCCTGCTGCTGCGGCAGTGCCTGCAAAGTTTGCCGGAAAGCCGGGTATTCTCCGGCTGCGCCGCCGTCTCTCTTGCGCTGATCGCCGCGCTCGTCTGGGGAAATATCCAGACGGCAAACGCGCTCTATCTCAAAAAAGACCTTGAGCGGCAGGCCACGCTTTCCCGCATGACGGAGCTCTGCCTCCGTCTGGACCAGACCGAGGGGTATGTCCCCGGAGAAACGCCGGTCGTGTTTATCGGTCTGCCGTCCTTCGATACGCCCGAAGCGCTCGGCAGCGTATCGCAGATCACCGGCGCGTGGAGGAATAGCACGGTGGGCGGCGGGTATTACGCCGCGTATTTTTCGTACATTCTGCAGACCCCGATCCGCATCGGCAGCGAATCGGAGTTCCCTGAGGGAGCGCAGCCGGACGCAATGCCGCCGTTTCCCGCGGAGGGCAGCATTTGCCGGGCGGGCGATATGTTCATCGTCCGGATGGGATAAAAAAAGCACAGCGGCCGGCATCAACACGTCGGCCGCTGTGCTTTATTATCTTTACATCCATGCGCTGTGGGATACGAGATAGAGGTAGGCGTCCACCAGCTCGTCCACGCTCGCCGTGCGGGGGCTTTCCAGCCAGTGCTTCACCGTGGACACGAGGCAGATGGCGCTGAAGCGCGCCACCGTTTTTTCCGAGAGCAGCCCCGCATGCCCCGCGGCGGGCGTGAGCGCGGCGTTTTCCAAAAGCAGACGCTGCACCGCGTCGGTGAACGAATCCTCAAAGCCGTTCTGCCCTGTGACGGTGAACGCCTTGCGGTAAAAGGCGGCATCCTCCACGAGCCCGGCAAAGATCGTGCGCAGTGCGCCGACCCCGTCGCCGCGGCGCAGCGGCTCGCCCGCCGGGGCGATCACGTCCGTTTCCACGATCCACGCGAGCAGGTCGTACTTGTCCTGAAAGTGGTTATAAAACGACGGTCGGCGGATCCCGGCCTCGTTCGTTATCATCATAATGGAGATCTTTTCAAAGGGATATCGCAGCATCAGCGCCTTGAAGCCGTCGGCGATCAGGCGCTTTGTCATATCCTTGCGGCTGTCCATATGTGTCTCCTTTTCACACAAACAAGCGGATCAGAACATCCACGCCGGTCACAAGAAACAGCGCACCGCCGATCCAGTACGCGGTGTTTTTCTGGGAATACCCGAAATGATACCCCACCGACACGCCGCCGAGCGCGCACAACGCCGTCACGCCGAAGAGTGTGGCGAGACAGGAGAGCCAGTACGCGTCGAGAAAGCGGGAGCTGACGCCCGTGAGCAGCGAATCAAGGCTCGTGAGGACGGCGGTGCCGACAACTTTTTTGTAAGTGATCTCGGAGCGGTGCTCGAATACGGTCTTTTTCCGGACGGCCTTGACGATCAGACACACGCCGAGCACAAAGAAAATGAGCGCGCCGAGAATATGCCACAGCCCCTGCGCCACGGTATAGTACGATGCGAAGCGCGGCAGCATGCCGAGCAGCCGGCCGATCTCCATCGCCGCGACCTGTGCCGTGCAGAAGATCAGGCAGTACGCGGCGATGCGGCGGCGGCGAAGCTCGCCGAGCACCGCGCCCTGACACACGGCGGCGCCGAACACGTCCAGCGATATACCCAGACAGAAAACCAGAATTTCCCAATATCTCATAAACGATCACCTCTGTTTTTGCTTACTTCCCCATTATACCGAAAATCCCGCCGGAGGAAAGATACAAAAATCAGAAAATGTCAAACGAATATCAAACGAGACCCGCTTCGCTTACGCTCTCGTTTGAAAAGGCTGCGGCTCGCCGCAGCGCACTCGCTTCGCTCGCACGTTTGCGAGCCGAGA
>OGYE01002386.1_pt1 | contig 11533 bp, 6 predicted proteins | sample 1576471 | NCBI WGS metagenome assembly OGYE01 (sample SAMEA3541532, study PRJEB24748) | human gut metagenome | biome: human gut; feature: human-associated habitat; material: faeces | place: China | collected 2012
TGCCATTTTTAAAGCATATTTTAATACCAATGAGACTTTATTTACTTTAATGCTGAATTATGTCGCAATGCAGATCGTAACGTTCTGTATTGTATTCTGGGAGAATCCATCCGGTTCTAACACCGTTGGTATTATCAATGCAGCAACAAAAGGTGGATGGTTCCCAACGATTTTTGGCAATGCATATACATTAAATGTTATCATTGTTTTAGCAATTACATTAGTAGTTTATGTTTATATGAAATATTCCAAACAGGGATATGAGATCTCGGTTGTCGGAGAAAGCCAGAATACTGCAAGATATGCAGGAATCGATGTGAAGAAGGTCATTATCCGTACAATGATGATCTCCGGTGCGATCTGTGGAATTGCCGGTGCAGTGATCGTCAGCGGTGCGAGCCATACCATCTCGACAAGTACAGCAGGTGGACGGGGATTTACTGCGATCATTGTTGCATGGATGTCAAAGTTTAATCCGCTTGCGATGATCCTTGTTTCCGGATTCCTTGTATTTATGCAGCAGGGATCGATCCAGGTGGCATCGCAGTTTGGTCTGAATGAAAATGCATCAGATATTATTACAGGTATTTTATTGTTTTTCCTGATCGGATGTGAATTCTTTATTAACTACAAATTAGAGTTCCGTAAGAAAGGAGAGAAATAGAATGACATTATTACTGACGTTTATCCAGAAGGCGATCGGACAGGGAGTCGCTATTTTATTTGGTGCTTCCGGAGAGATCGTCACAGAAAAATCCGGTAACTTAAACCTCGGAATTCCGGGAATTATGTACATGGGTGGTATCGCCGGACTTATGGGTGCTTTCTTTTATGAAAAAAGTACAGAAACGCCAAACGGAGCCATCGGGGTGCTGGTTTCACTGCTGTGTTCCCTGATCGCATCTGCCCTGGGCGGGCTGATCTACAGTTTTCTGACGATCACACTCAGAGCGAACCAGAATGTGGTGGGACTTGCACTTACGACATTTGGTGTTGGATTCGGTAACTTCTTCGGCGGTTCCATTTCCAAACTGGCTGGTGTTTCTTGCGAACAGAGAATATATGCTTGGAGTATTTGGCAAATACAGTTCATATGTTGTCCTCGGCGTTATAGCGACCATACTCATAACGATGGCGATAGTGCTCTTTGCGTGCTGGCCGCCGTTTCACAGATTCCTCAGATGGCTTCTTGAAAAAGCTGATGCTTTGTTTAAAGGACGATTTGCAAAGCAGATTGACAGTTTAAGTGAGCAGACAGCTATGATGGAGGATGCCACCAGGGTTGTGCTTAAGAAACCGTGGCTTATAGTGGTAGTCATGCTGCTTGATATATGCAAGTTCGCGTGCTGGTTTGCCATACCTTATATAGTGTGTCACAACTTGTGTGATATGAATATTGTCACGTCAATAGGTATAACAGCCATGAGTGTCATGCTGGCGGCAGTCATTCCTATGCCGGGAGGAATCGGATCAAGTGAGCTTGTTATGACAGCGATCTATTCGGGACTTGTTGGTTCTGCTGCAGCCGGAGCCATGGCACTTCTCTATAGATTTGCCACATTCATGTTCCCTTTTATCATAGGTGCATTTACAGCCATATTCTTCAAGAGGTTCAAGAGATATAAGGCGGCGCAGAATGAAAAACAGGGAATCCCGGATGGCGATAGCATGGCGGATACAGACTCATAGCTGAACCGATAAATGAGTTTATAAAGAACCGATATATATCAATGGTCAGCAAGATGCGTGGCAGGTGATATATATCGGCTGGTGAAGGGAAAAAGATACATATGAAGAACATAGTCGCGGGCATACTGGCCCACGTTGATTCAGGCAAGACCACACTCTCCGAGGCGATGCTCTACCAGACTGGACGTATCAGAAAGCTTGGACGTGTGGATCATCAGGATACATACCTTGATACAGACAGTCAGGAAAAGGACAGGGGAATTACGATATTTTCCAAGCAGGCGGAGCTTAACTTTGGTGATATGCATATAGCACTGCTTGACACTCCAGGACATGTGGATTTCGGAACGGAGATGGAGAGGACTCTTCAGGTCCTCGATTATGCAGTTTTGGTAATCAATGGCATGGACGGTGTTCAGAGCCACACGGAGACACTGTGGAAACTGCTTGAGAGATATGAGATTCCTGTATTTATATTTGTAAATAAGATGGACATGACGGGGTATGACAGGGAGTATCTCATGGACAATATCAGACACAGACTGAGTGATGGCTGTGTCGATTTTTTATGTGAAGATGCTGGTGAACACATAGCTATGTGCGATGAGAACATGTTAGAGAGATTCCTTGAGACCGGGGAAAACCGGGAAGATGACATAGCTAAGGCTGTGGCAGACAGAAAGCTGTTTCCTTGTTATTTTGGTTCAGCACTTAAAAATGATGGCGTGGCTGAGCTGCTGGATGGAATGAACAGATATGTGACTGAGCCTCAGAGAATGAATGAATTTGGCGCGAGGGTATTTAAGATCGGCCGTGATGACAAAGGAGAGAGGCTGACTTATATGAAGATCACAGGGGGAACCTTGAGACTAAAGGATGTACTCACGCTTACAGGCAGACAGGGCGAGGAAACACTTGAAAAGGTAAATCAGATAAGGGTATACTCCGGTGCAAAGTATGACATGGTGGATCATGTCACTGCGGGCTGTGTATGTGCTGTTCCGGGACTGGTGAATACCTACGGCAGACAGGGAATCGGTGCCTGCCCGGATGGAGAGCTCCCAAGTCTGGAGCCGGTTCTCAGCTATAAGGTCATGTACCCGACTGATGTGGATGCGGTCACGATGGTGTCAAAGCTCAGACAGCTTGAGGAAGAGGATCCATTGCTGCAGGTGCAGTGGAATGAGGCAGCTGGTGAGATATACATCAAGGTCATGGGCCAGGTGCAGCTGGAGGTCGTGGCGCAGATGGTCAGAGACAGATTTGGCATAGCCATCACGTACGGTCAGGGCAGGATATCATATAAGGAGACGATTGTAGCTCCGGTCATGGGAGTGGGACACTTTGAACCGCTCAGACACTATGCTGAAGTACATTTGCTGCTTGAACCTATGGAGAATGGCAGTGGTATGTGCTTTGACAGCATTTGCAGCGAGGATGTTCTGGACAAGAACTGGCAGAGATTGATCTTGACTCATCTACAGGAAAGGGAATTCAGAGGGGTGCTGACGGGATCCCCGATCACGGATATGAAGATAACTATCACCGCAGGCAGGGCACATCAGAAGCACACTGAGGGCGGTGATTTCAGGCAGGCGACATACAGGGCTGTGAGACAGGGACTTATGATGGCGGAAAGTGTCTTGCTTGAGCCGGTGTATGCATTTAAAATAGAGGTACCGCAGGAGTATGCGGGCAGAGTGCTTGCTGACATAGTGAAGATGAGCGGCAGCATGGACGGACAGGAGATATTAGGTTCGGCAACGATTATCACTGGACATGCCCCGGTATATACTATGAGAGAGTATTATAGTGAGCTCACGGCATTTTCCAGAGGTACAGGCAGGCTTCAGGTGGATATAGACGGCTATCAGCCATGCCACAACACCGAAGAGGTTCTGGTTGAGAGACATTATGATCCTGAGCTTGACAGGTTTAATCCATCATCATCGGTATTCTGCGCTCACGGTGCAGGTTATCTGGTTGACTGGTACGATGTATATGAGAACATGCATGTGAAGGAGGATCCGGGATTTGAGATCTCAGGTCAGCTGGGTTATACAGAGGATGGCGATGTTACGGATATTCCGGTGAACAGACCGGGAAAGAGCGTGTCGGATATGTCCATCACGGACGAGGAACTCAGCGAGATATTTGCAAGGACATTTGGCGGAGATTACAAGGATAAGGATGTGGCACTGAACGGAAGATTCAGGAGAACTACATCTGAGTATAAAGTAAATGGACAGTATAATAAGAGTCAGTCCAGAGACAGGCAGCCCGGAAATGGACCGCTTGTGGGCAGCAGACCCGCTGATAGAGGTATAGCCACGCCTGGAGCATTCAAGCGCAGAAAGAGTGGCGAGGACTATGTCATAGTGGATGGCTACAACGTCATATTTGCGTGGGATACACTTCGGGAACTGTCGGAGCACAACATAGACTCCGCCAGAGGTAAGCTCATGGACATACTGTCAAACTATCAGGGATATATGAACTGTAAGTTAATAGTGGTATTTGACGGCTACAAGGTGAAGGACAACAAGGGGGAGAGATTCCCTTATGACGATATAGAGGTTGTGTACACAAAAGAGGGCGAGACCGCTGATGCGCACATAGAAAAGCTCACACATGAGCTTGCGAGAAAGCACAAGGTCACAGTGGTCACATCGGACGGACTGGAGCAGATAGTCACCATGGGACAGGGCGCGATCCGCATGTCCTCAAGAGACTTCAAACTAGAGGTCGAGAGAGTGAACGAACATTTGAGAGAGAATTATTTGAAAAATGACTAGGGCCGAGCGTCCGTAAATCAGAAGGAGGGCAATTTGGCAGATTATATAATGGCGCTGGATCAGGGAACGACCAGCTCAAGGGCGATAATATTTGATAAGGAAGGCAGGATATGCTCAGTGAAACAGAAGGAGTTCACCCAGCATTTCCCGAATAACGGATGGGTGGAGCATGACCCTATGGAGATATGGGCAACCCAGATGTCGGTGATGATGGAGGCGAGGGAGACCATGGGAATCCGCACCGAGGACATAGCCGCAATAGGAATTACCAACCAGAGAGAGACAACCATAGTGTGGGATCGAAAGACCGGCAATCCGGTGTATCATGCCATTGTGTGGCAGTGTAGGAGAACTGCGGACAGGATAGAGCAGCTTAAGGCTGAAGGATATGACAAGGTGATAAGAGAGAAAACGGGACTGATAGTTGATCCATATTTCTCTGCAACGAAGATAGAGTGGATACTTGACAATGTGCCTGGAGCCAGGGAACGCGCAGAGGCAGGGAAGCTGATGTTCGGAACTGTTGACACATGGCTTATATACAAGCTCACAGGCGGAAGAGTCCATGCAACGGACTACACGAACGCATCGCGTACCATGCTATTCAACATTCATACACTGAAGTGGGACAGGGAATTGCTTGCAAAGTTCAACATCCCGGAGAGCATGCTTCCGGCAGTGAGAAATTCCAGTGAGATATACGGATACACGGACAGAGAGATATTTGGCGGTGAGGTGCCTATAGCGGGAGTTGCCGGAGATCAGCAGGCTGCGCTGTTCGGACAGTGCTGCTTTGAGGCAGGAGATGTGAAGAACACCTACGGAACAGGTTGTTTCCTCCTCATGAACACGGGGGATAAGGCAGTTGACTCGCAGCAGGGACTTCTCACCACCATAGCCATAGGACTTGACGGAAAAGTCAGCTATGCGCTTGAGGGAAGTGTGTTTGTGGCTGGAGCAGCCATCAAGTGGCTCAGAGATGAGATGAAGCTCATAGACAATGCTGCGGATACTGAGCGCATTGCTCTGTCTGTGCCGGACAGTAATGGTGTATATGTGGTACCTGCATTTACGGGACTTGGCGCTCCTTACTGGGATGCGTACGCCAGAGGGGCAGTGTTCGGCCTTACAAGGGGAACAAATAAGGCGCACTTTGTCAGGGCGACAGTCGAATCGCTGGCATATGAGACATCGGATGTTCTTGCGGCTATGGAGATGGATGCAGGACTTTCTATCACAAGCCTGCGAGTGGACGGTGGTGCAAGTGCCAACAACTTCCTGATGCAGTTCCAGGCAGATATAGAGAATGCCGAGATTGTGCGGCCTGTGATCACGGAGACAACAGCTCTGGGCGCTGCATATCTGGCTGGACTTGCGGTTGGCTACTATGACAGTCTGGATGAGATCAAGGGTTACTGGAAGGCCGACAGAAGATTTGAGCCGGGGATAACCGAGGATAAGAGGGAGACGCTCCTTGCAGGCTGGAAGGATGCTGTGGAGAGAACAAGAGTGACAAGGTGATAGGAGGAGAGAGATGAACAAACAGCAGCTTGCCTCAAGAATATGGGAATCTGCGAACAAGATGCGTTCAAAGATAGAGGCAAATGAGTACAAGGATTATATTTTAGGATTTATATTTTACAAGTTTTTGTCTGACAGAGAGGTTGAATATCTGAAAAAGAATGATTGGGAGGATGGTGATCTTCCGGAGCTTGTAGAAGAAGACAAAGAGGTTGTGGAACAGTGCCGTCATAATCTGGGCTATTTTATAGAATACAGAAACCTGTTTTCAACATGGATCAGTATGGGGCGCGATTTTGATGCATCCAATGTAACAGATGCTTTGTCGGCATTTGAGCGTCTTATAAATGATTCGCATAAGAAAGTGTTTTCAGGAGTATTTGAGACACTTCAGACCGGCCTGTCAAAGCTTGGAGAGACTAGCAATGCCAGAACAAAGGCTATCAGCGATCTGCTTCAGCTCATCAAGGATATACCGATGGACGAGAAACAGGGATACGATGTGCTGGGATTCATATATGAATATTTGATATCGAATTTTGCGGCAAATGCCGGAAAAAAGGCCGGGGAATTCTATACCCCACACGAAGTGTCTCTTCTCATGTCGGAGATTGTTGCATATCATCTGAAGGATAAAGAGCATATCGCAATATATGATCCAACTTCAGGCTCAGGCTCACTGCTTATTAATATAGGACATAGTGCGTCAAAGTATATGAGCCGTGACAGTATAAGATATTATGCACAGGAGCTTAAGGAGAATACATACAATCTGACTAGAATGAACCTGGTAATGCGGGGGATAAATCCGTCAAATATATTTACGAGAAATGCGGACACGCTGGAGGATGACTGGCCTATAGATCTCGAAAGCTATCCACCTGTTCTGCGAGTGGATGCAGTAGTCTCTAATCCGCCATATTCGCAGCAGTGGTCTCCTGAAGGCAAGGAGCTGGATCCGAGATATAGTGAATATGGACTTGCACCAAAAAGCAAAGCGGACTATGCCTTTCTTCTGCATGACCTGTATCATATTAAGCCGGATGGCATTATGACTATAGTACTTCCTCATGGAGTGTTGTTCCGATGTGGCGAGGAGGAGCGCATAAGGACAAACCTTATAGAGAAAAATAATATCGATGCGATAATTGGTCTTCCTGCAAACATATTTTTTGGAACTGGCATACCAACGATTATCATGGTCTTAAAGCAGCAGAGAGATAACAATGATGTTCTCATAATTGATGCCTCAAAGGGGTATGTCAAAGAGGGCAAAAATAATAAGCTTCAAGCATCGGATATAAAGCGTATTGTTGACACATATATATCCAGAAAAAATATAGATAAGTATTCAAAGGTTGTAAGCAGATCAGAAATACGTGCAAATGAATACAATCTGAACATCCCAAGGTATGTGGACTCTTCGGAAAATGCAGAATCATGGGATATATATGCAAGCATGATGGGAGGAATCCCGAATGCGGAGATAGATGAGCTGTCCATGTATTGGGATGCGTTCCCGGAACTTAGAGATCTGTTATTTGCTGGTGATGGTACGCCTTATTCCAGTGTGAAGGTGGAGAATGTTAAGAAAGAGATAGAGAACAGTGCTGATATAGAGCGGTTCAGAAAGAAGTTTACGGATTCGTTTGCAGATTTTGATGATGTACTTCGAAATAAGCTGATCACCGGCATGGAAACTGTACAGGTTTCAAAGGAAGAGGCGGTGATAGGAGATGATATATTTGCAAGATTGGCGGACGTACCGCTTGTAGACAAATACGCTGCGTATCAGATACTTGATGACAATTGGAATACAATTGCCATGGATTTTGATGTGATCCTGACAGAGGGCAAGGATGCGGTCAGAGGTGTTGATCCAAACATGGTTGTCAAGAAAGATAAGGAAGTTCAGGACGGCTGGAAGGGTAGAATACTGCCATTTGATCTTGTACAGAAGGAATTGCTCCGGGATGAATTGGCACAGATCACAGAAAAAGAGCGTCGTATCAATGATATATCATCAGAGTATGAGGAGTTAATCGACAATCTTACTGAGGACGACAAGCAGAGTGATATATTAAATGATACCCAGGATGCTTTCAATGCAAAGGGTGTTGCCGTTAGGCTTAAAGAGCTTAGAAATGCAGATACCGAGGAAGAGAAGGCATTGAAGGTTACACTAGAGAGATATACTGCGCTGTCTAAAGAGGAGAAGGATCTGAAAAAGGCAGTGAAGGACATGAATGTTGAACTTCACATGAAGACCAAGACTGTTATTGAGAATCTGACAGATGCAGAGGTTGATGAGATGTTATACAGAAAGTGGATATTCCCAATATCCGCTGGCATGAAGACCATACCGGAGAGCATTGTGGGTGATCTTGAGAAGAAGGTTCAGGCTCTCAGCAGCAAGTATGCAAATACCCTGACTGACATAGAGAATGAAATTCACAGTGCTGAGGCAGAATTGTGCAAAATGCTCGATGACCTGGTTGGAAATGAGTTCGATATGGCAGGACTTGCATGCCTGAAAAAGCTTCTCGGAGGTGAATAGTATGGGTGATAATTCAAAAAAGCCGGGAATTAGATTCAAAGGATTTACTGATGATTGGGAACAGCGTAAGTTGGGGGATATATTGGTTAGTTTACAGAATAATACACTTTCAAGAGCTGATCTATCGAACAAAGATGGTGTTGCAAAAAATGTTCATTATGGTGATATCCTTATCAAGTTTGGAGAGGTATTGGATGTAAGCAAAGAGTCGCTTCCTATGATTTCTGATGAGGGAGTATTGACTAAATATAAATCTTCATATTTACAGAATGGAGATGTGATTGTTGCAGATACGTCAGAAGACTCAACCGTTGGAAAATGTAGTGAAATAGCGGGATTGAATGGTGAGATTGTAGTGTCTGGATTGCACACTATTCCATACAGACCGGTGGAACAATTTGCCTCTGGATATTTGGGATATTATTTAAATTCTAGTGCTTATCATAGTCAGTTGATACCTTTGATGCAGGGAATTAAAGTTACATCAATTTCAAAATCCGCCGTGCATGATACGGATATTATTTATCCTAAAGCAAAGGAAGAACAGTCTAAAATTGGTAAGTATTTTCAATCACTAGATCATCTCATCACCCTTCATCAGCGTAAGTATGACAAGTTGGTAGTGATCAAAAAATCCATGCTTGAAAAAATGTTTCCGAAAGATGGACAGACTAAACCGGAAATCAGATTTTCGGGATTTACTGACGATTGGGAACAGCGTAAGTTTGCGGATTATTATAAAATGAGTTCTGGCTATGCATTTAAAATGACTGATTATTGTGATGATGGAGCTGGATTAATAAATGGTGAGTCTATTCAACATGGAATAATAAACGATGATAATTTAAACCATTTACCAGAATCATTTATTGAACAATATCCGGAATTTGTTTTAAAAGAAGGAGACATTGTTGTTGGATTAAATCGACCAATCACAAATGGAAATCTTAAAATTGCACGAATACCAAGCAAATACAATAATTTTATGCTATATCAAAGAGCCGGGAAAATAGTATATAAAGCGGGGTGTGATAAAGATTTTAGTTATATTCTTCTATCTCAGGAAATATTAAAGCATACATTGGTAGAGGCAGTTGGGTCCGACCAACCATTTATTAGTACCTCAAAATTAGATAAATGGAAAATAATGATGCCTATGAATATTGAAGAGCAAGAAAAGATTGGTGTTTATTTCTCCAACCTCGACCACATCATCACTCTTCATCAGCGTGAGTTGGAAAAATTGAAAAAAATAAAATTATCGATGCTCGAAAAGATGTTTGTATAGCAAAAATTATAATGCCAGCCAGAATGATCACGCGATTAAAAATTTTACTGGTTGGCATTATCATTTTGTTTGTAAAAATTTGCTTAACTTACGGTTTTAAGCTCAATTTTCACGAAAAATAGTAGATTTGTTCAGAAATAGCCGTGAAGATACCTTACGCTGATGAAGGGTGATGAGGTGGTCGAGCTGTTTGAAATAGTCACTTATTTTTTGTTGTTCCTGTATTGATGGAAGGGTCAACGTTGCTCCAAAATAGCCATCTGTTGTCATTCCTGTTAAAGCGGTTTGGGTTGACACACTAACAAGATATTTTCTGATGTCATGGAGGTAATTTAACTCCAATGTTGCTACATGAGAATTAACAACGTTTTTATCTAATTTGACCCTTCTTGTATGCCACGCAAATGCACTACCTGCGCCGTTTTTACCTATACAAACTGTTCTTGCGATTCCCTCTGGCACAATTGAAGATTCACCGTAAATGATATCATTCTCTTCCAATATAAACTTGTCATCATTGACTGGTCCCAATCGATAGATTTCCCCATCGAAAATATCACTGTCATATATATTTCCAACCCCGATTACATTAGTGCCTTTTCCATAATCTTCTTTGCTAATATAGATTCCTGCATTATGATCAATAACTACATCCCCCAACTTACGCTGTTCCCAAGCAATAGCTCATTCAAATCACAGTAATAAATCACAAAAATATATACTTAAAAACGCATTTTCAGTTTCGACCACTACTATTCCCAGATACCCTTTTCATGATTCCATCTTGTTTTCTTCGCTCCTTCAAACAATGGACGCACAAAAGCTTTTATCCAATCCATAGCATCTGACATAGATACCTGAATAAGTGCTTTCTTCTTCTTTAAGAATGCTTTCCATCTTGTCTGATGCATTGGATCATTTAGAAATTCATCGCTAAAAGCAGCGGAGTCCATTGTCATTGGTGTTTTTCTATTCTCAAATGTCTGTATAACAGCATTCCGAAGCTCTGCATAAGAAAACTCATATTTTTTTGAAAGAACATAGATATCATAAAAATCCTTATATCTGCTATTAAGATATCCATTATGAATAATAGCTTCCAGTTTCTCCGCAATCGATGTTTCCAATGAGTAAGCATTCACTCTTGGTGATTCCATATCAAGTATTACAGGAAAGTCCATCTTGACAGCCTCCGGATAGATTACATCTCCAAAACCTATATCGATGCTAATTGGTATTTTCGTTCGGTCGAGATACCCTACAAATGATACATGCAAGCCATGATATTCCTTAAACTCTGTAATGTCCTCAACTGTAATAGAATCCACATCAAACACAAGCGCATCATCAACATCCCGAGAAAAAATTTTTTGAAACACACTTTTCATTTCTTCACTGCCGTTTGATATCCTTTGCGCAAGCAAATCCACATCCGTTGTTGCTCTTTCATAATTGCGCCCGAATAATGCATAAAGGAATATGCCGCCCTTCAAAACGAAATTATCTGCATATTCTGATATCGAAATTCTGTAGATTGTTCTTTCCAGACCATAGTAAGTAAGAGCTTCCTGAAAAGTACAACCACTTTTTATTGCGAAGTTTTTAAGTCTCGCCTTTACTGAATCAACATTCATCATATAAGCACCTCCATCTAAAGTATAAGTACCAGGAGCAAGTGATAAT
>OGYE01002388.1_pt1 | contig 11520 bp, 10 predicted proteins | sample 1576471 | NCBI WGS metagenome assembly OGYE01 (sample SAMEA3541532, study PRJEB24748) | human gut metagenome | biome: human gut; feature: human-associated habitat; material: faeces | place: China | collected 2012
GCTTCACAAGGTTTTCTTAAACAAAAATAAAGTAGCGGAAGGGAGATTCGAACTCTCGACACTACGGGTATGAACCGTATGCTCTAGCCAACTGAGCTATTCCGCCACGCTTTGCTCAACGAACATTAGGATACCATGTTTGGAATAAAATGTCAACAATAATTTTATTTTTCATGGATTTCGTGAATGCTCTGTGAAAAATCCTGGTAAAAGCAGGGCTTCCGCCCCCCCTACTGCCTTGGACGGAATACGATCTCCCACCGGGACGGCCTGGCATAAAAGATCAGGGCAAAATCCTGGACCAGGCCGCCGATGACCGCATTGCACACCTCGACCGCGTATTCCGGCTCAGTACCGGTGAACGATTCGGGGCTGTACTCGTAATACAGGTCAATGCCCTTGGCCTCGTTTTCAAGGTCCTTGCACAGCTCGGCCGCGTCGGTGGCGAGCTTCTTGATCTCTTCCTTGTTCTTGCGGAACACGACCTCGCGCTGCAGCACAGAGACCGAGTTGTAGAAGTGCACAATCGCACGCTTGGCGCCCTTGAGTGCCTCGTAAGTGCGGCGAATCAGGTGCTCACGACACTGGGTGAGCACGACGATGGTCACGTCGTCGGGGATGAGCTCGCGTTCAATAAGCATGCGGATGAAGTCGAAATCCGTCTCCGAGGCGGACGGGAAGCCCACCTCGATTTCCTTGAATCCCATGGAGACGAGCAGGTTCCAAAAGCGCAGCTTGCGCTCGGAGTCCATCGGGTTGACGAGCGCCTGGTTGCCGTCGCGAAGGTCGACAGAGCACCAGCGCGGGGCACGCTGCAGACGCTTGCCCGGCCACGTGCGCTCGGGATAGTCGAACGGCACCTGCTTGTCGTAGGCGACGTACTTGGTGTAAGGCATATCGCTCGGCTTCTGCGGCTCGCCGATGAATCGTGCGGGAGGCAGCAGCGGGTCGTTGTTCCCCCCATTGGACGCCGCGGCGACCGCCGCAAGATCAAACACTGATGATTGATCCTGACCCATATCTCCTCCTTTACTTGATGATGCCGGCGCCTGTTGCCTGCCGGCCGTATGTTGTCGTCGCACGATAGGTCATGCAATTAATCAGTCTAGCGTGAAGCGCCCCGGTAAACCGCCGAGATATCAAGAATGCGGCCAATCCATGCGGCCTTCGGAGCGTTATCTCGCTTCCGAGGGGGTGATTTCAGGCCCGCCGAACATCTATCTGCGTTTCAAGGGGTTGGCGTTGCTCGATATTCGAGGTATTGCATGATGGACGCCACTGGAATCATGCGGCTCCCATGCCATTGATACTCGGCCACCAACCCCTCGAAATGCAGATAGATGTTCCAGAGCGTCCGAGTCACCCCCTCGAAACGTAGATACCCTGCCGAGATAACGTTTCGGCCCCTCTCCGGACGCCCGTTGACTGCATGGCGGCGCCCGCTCCACGCGTGGTGGCGACTTCGCGAAGAGTATGGCGCCGCACAGGACGACTCGCTACAGTGGAGGGCATGACACTGCGTTTTCACGACGACGGCACGTTCCGCGTGCTGCAAATGGCCGACATTCAGGACGGCCCGGAAGTCAACCGCGACACGATCCGCATGATCGAGGCCGCAATCAACGAGGCGAAGCCGGATTTGGTGGTGTTCACCGGCGATCAAATCCGCGGGTACGATCCCGCGTACATCGACACGTTCCTGCGCCGGCGCGGCGAGAACCCCGGCGCACGCGTACGTCTCGTCACCGAAATCGAGGCGAAGCTACACGGCATCCACAGGCGCATCGCGGCGCGGCGCGATCCGGACCTGCCACCGCAGGACGATGTGGTCACGATGGACGACCTGATGAACGACACCCGGCAGAAAGTGCGCGACACGTTCAGCGCGTTCCTCGGACCGGTCATCAACGCGGGTGTGCCGTTCGCCGCGACCTATGGCAATCACGACTTCCAGTGCGGCATCCTGCCTGACGAGCAGGACGACATCTACCGCGAGTTCCCCGGCTGCCTGAATCCCGAGGCCGATGTGGCCGGCGGCTCGCCGTTGGCCATCGAGCCGGGCACATTCGCGCTGCCCGTGCTGTCCTCCGACGGTTCGGAGCATGTGGCGATGGGCGTGATGCTGGTCAATTCCGGCGATTATGCGGGCAATCCGGAGGAGAATGACGCCCAGTACCCGCGGTATGTGGCGCATTCGCGCGGACTCGACCTAGCGGATTCGGACGGCTACGGCACACCGAGCGCTGAGGCGATCGCATGGCTGGGCGACGTGCAGCGCACGCTCGCCGAGCGCAACGGCGATGGCGAACCGGTGCCGTCGATCACGTTCCAGCATATTCCGCCGCAGGAATTCTATGACTGCCTGACCGAGGTCCCGGCATGGACGCCGAACGCCGTGGAGGGCGCCCGCAATTACGCCGGGCGCTGCTACGTGCTCAACGACGCCGTATGCCGGCCGGGGTCACGGCTCGGCGAGGCGATCGGCTGCGCTGACGAGAACGTCGGCGAGGTGGACGCATTGCGCGAGGCGGGCGGCTATTTCGCGTTGTACTGCGGGCACGATCACAAGAACTCGTTCGTCGGGCACGTGCATGACCTCGATCTAGGGTATGCGCCGACGTGCGGCTTCGAATGCTACGGTCCGAAGTCTCGCCTGCGCGGCATCCGCCTGTTCGAGTTCCGCGAGGACGACCCGGCCGCGTATGAGACCCGCATGCTCACGTGGGGCGACCTGGTCGGCCGTTACAGCGGCAATGAGTTGCGCGTGTTCTTCGAGGATCATTGCGTGACGGGCGCCGCGACCCTGCGCAACGAACTGCGCCGGCCGCAGGTGTTTGCCACCGTCGCCCTGACCCTATCCGCCGGCTTCGCGGCAATCGTGCGCTCCATCGCACGGCGTCTGCGACGATAGCGCAGCGGCGGCAAACAGACGACAAAGGGCATGGTTCCGGCGGCGATATCGTCGACACCATGCCTATTCATATCCGCCGTATATCCACCCGGCTCGTCCCCGGGCCGGCCCTACCTCTACTCGGTCAGGTACAGCACGTTCTCGTCAAGGGGGGAACGACGTTCATGTGGTACCCCTCCATTTTCAGGAACGGCTTGGAGCTGTCAGGCTTGGCATGGCCTGACACGTCGGCAACTGGTAGCTCGCGCCGGCCAGTCCCTCCAGTTTGTTGCTGCTGATGCCGGCTGGCACATAGCAGGATTTGAATCCTTTCTTGCCGCCGCAGCGATAGTCGCTATCCGGCCCCATGAGCTCGATGCCGACGTCCGACGGCACCTTCCACCAATCGTCACCACCCGTGTCCGTCCGGCGTGCAGCGTGACCGACTGCGGAGCATCGAGGCTCAGCATGGGCTTGCCCGAGCCAACCGAGGTGGCCTTGCCTTTGTCGTCCAACGTCAGGCACCAACTGTCGTCTTTCAGGCAGTATTTGCCTGCTATCGGCTAGAAATCGCCTTTGCCGAGTGCGGTGCGAACATCCGTCAGGCTCATGTCCTTGGTGGGCTTGGCCGATGATGCACCGCCGTCCGCGCCGGCGCTGCCGCCCGGCTACTTGACATCGGCGTCGGGCAGCTCACCCCAATCCAGGTCGATGGAGACGGTCAGATAGTACACGGTGTCGTCGCTGGGAGCGGGCTTCATCTTGACGATGTCGCTTTTGCTGCCGACGTAGCCGTTGTACGGCATGAACGGGTTGGCGGAGTTATTGGTCATGTCCGCCGTGGTCTTGTCGTAGAGCTTCGGGTCACGGTAGATCAGGAACGGCTTGGTCGTGTTCACGGCTTTCTGCTTCTTGGCCGCGGCCAGCGCGTCCGCGTCAAAGTACCCGTCGCTTTCGAGCTTGTTCAGGTCCGCGCCGACCGGCACGACCAGATAGAAGTCCTGCATGTGATACGTCGCGCCGGAGATATTGTTGTAATCGCCGTTTTCGACCATCTTGCCGTTGTTGCAGACGATGCCGCCTGCCGTATTCGAGTCTTCCTGACTGGTGCCGCACCAGTAGTTCGTCATACTGGATCGCGGAAACAGTTCGAACGCGCCGGTGTCACCGGTGAGCAGGTAGTCGGCTTTCGGGCTGGAGCAGTACGGCTGCTGGACGGCATCGCAGGAGCTCAGCGACTCGTATTCGCCGTATTCGGTACCGTCGCGACCTTCCGGATAGGGGATGTACGAGTTGCCTTCGCTGCCATCGCCGCCATCCTTGAACGTGATGCAGTCACCGGAGTTGTTGCACCACGTTCCCGCGGCCACACCGGAGACACCGAGCAGATTGTCGCCGCCGGTCTCCGGGGAATCGTGAACCGTGTAGGCGTCCTTGACGCCGCTGGCGTCGATGCCGTAATACAGCGTGACCGCATCGCCTTCCGCTACCGTGGATCCGGGCATCGGGTCGGAACCGGACACTTTGCCGACGAACTTCTTCGAGGCGAGGCGCGGCACGAGCGTCACGTCATGTCCTTGGCTTTCCAGTTCGGATTTCACCGTGTCGACGTCCCGGCCGACGATGTCGATGCTGATGGCGCCGCCGTCGCTCTTCGTGGCGACGCCGATGTAGATGCCGTCGTCCTTGTCGCCGTCCGACAGCGTCTGTCCTTCGGCGGGGTAGGTCGCCACCACGGAACCGATTGGCTTCTTCTTGGTGTCGGACACCGGTACCTGCTTGTAATGTACCGGCACACCCATCGTCTTGAACGTGGATACGACCTTCGTGGCCTGCTTGCCCATCGTGTTCTTGGGCACACCGGGGCCACCCGACTCCTGGACGATTACCGCGGCGTCCTTCTGGACGCGGTCGCCGGGCTTCATGCCCTCGTATCCGAGGAACACGCCCTTCTTCTTGCCGGAGAAGATGATCGACTTCGATGCCTTCACGCCCTTGGCTTTCAGCTGGGTGACCACGTCATCGGCGGTGGCTTCGCCGCCGGACGCACCGGAGATCTCTTCGGCGGTAGGCAGCGGGGTTCCGCCCCAGATGCCCGCGCGATACGTGAAGAACAGGGCAAGACCGATACCCAACGCGAGGGCGATCACCACGGCCACGATGAGGCCGATGAGCTTGCCCCTGGATTTGGGCTTCGGCGTTTGCCCTGGCACGGCCGGCGTCGCCGCTGACGGCTGGGTTGCGGGCGCGGCCGGAGTCGAGACTCCGGCACCTGACGGCTGGGCGAACTGCTGGGCTTGCGGCCACGCCGGTTGGGCAACAGGCTGGAGCGGCTCCTGAGGTGCAGCAGGAGCCGGCGCGAATCCGCCGCCTGGCAGTGGTACAGCTGGAGTCGCCGGCTGTTGCGCCGCAGAGGGCTGGGGCATCTGCGATACTGCGGGCTGCGACGCCGGCGCGGCCTGTGATACCTGTTGTTGCAGCGGCTGCCCGCAGTTCCCACAGAATTTGCTGTCCGGGCTCTCGTCATTCCCGCAATATGGGCACTTCATGCGTGTCCGCCTTTCTCCCCCGCCCAATGGCGTCTCTCATCATTGCCCGCCGGCGCGAAAGCGCTCGCGAACACACCAAGAACATCATAAAACCGGGCGTCGTACAACACAGTGTCACATATCAGGAAACACCAAGCATCCATCGGTCACGCCCAGATGCGTCACTGTGCGGCGGCCCAGCGAAGGCGACAGACAAGCGCTCCAGCGAAATTCAGTGGAACAGACTCACGCCGCGCCGGGCCATGCAGTAGGCGTTACCCAGCCACGTGTGCCGCGAGTTCGGCCACACGGCCCCCAGACGCGGCGCGTTCTGGCTCATCCAGATGCTGGGCACGCGCCCGTCGGCGCTGCGAGAGCCGAGCAGGTTGAACCCGTTCTTGATCTCAAGCCAATCGGGGTGCTGCGTAGCAATGGCAAGACCCTCTTCAAGGGTCAGTGGCGTGCGCTCGTCGGAATCGATGAGCTTGCGCGCCACGTCCGGCTCGCGATTGATGTAGCAGGTGCCGGTATGCGGCTCGACAACCAGATAGAACGGCCCTTCCGGCGGCTCGAACCCGTCCTGCGGCAGGAAGCTTGCGATGTCGCGCGGAGGCATTGTCGTGAAACCGGCCATGCGGTTGATGCTGGTTCGGGCGATCAGCGACTCAGGCGACACCAGCTCGCGCGTGGGGATCAGCAGGATGTTCGAGCCCAGATCGGTATGCTCCAACGCATGGATCAGCGGCCGTGCGAGCGCGCGGAACGCGGCGGCGCTCATGTCCGCCACGTCCGGGTAACCCAGCGCCACGATACGATCCAGCTGCTTCTGCGCTTCCTGCGATGCTATTGACATGCTTCCAGAGTACCGCGAATCCCGGCCGCAGCACCCACCCATCGGCGAACACGGCCATCATTCGGGAAAGCGGCCCGTCTTGTTCCGCGCATTCCGTACCATTGGATAGGTGCGGCCATGTCACTGCGGCCGCTTGTATAGGAAACCGAATCAAACCCAGAGGTTGTTATGTCCGAAAAGTTGAAGGTCGGCATTCTTGGCGCCACAGGTATGGTCGGCCAGCGTTTTGTGACGCTGCTGGAGAACCACCCGTGGTTTGAGGTGGTCAAACTCGCCGCGTCCGCGCACAGTGCGGGAAAGACCTATGAAGAGGCCGTCGGCCCCCGCTGGAAGATGGAAACGCCGATGCCCGAGTACGTCAAGGGCATGACGGTGCATGACGTCGCCGATGTGGCCGGCATGGCCGATGGCGTCGATTTCGTCTTCTCCGCGGTGAACATGTCGAAGGACGAGATTCGCGCAATCGAAGAGGAGTACGCGAAGACCGAGACCCCGGTCGTCTCCAACAACAGCGCCCACCGTTGGACGCCGGATGTGCCGATGGTCGTGCCGGAGATCAACCCGGAGCATTTCGCGGTGATTGAGCATCAGCGCAAGCGGCTCGGCACCACGCGCGGCTTCATCGCCGTCAAGCCGAACTGCTCGATCCAGGCGTACACGCCGGCGCTGGCCGCATGGAAGGAATTCGAGCCGCGCGAAGTCGTCGTCAGCACGTATCAGGCGATTTCCGGCGCGGGCAAGACCTTCAAGGACTGGCCTGAGATGGTGGGCAACATCATCCCGTTCATCTCCGGCGAGGAGGCGAAGAGCGAGAAGGAACCGCTCAAGGTGTTCGGTCACGTGGATGCCGGCAAGGGCGAGATCGTGCCGTTCGACGGCGGTCTCAAGATCACTTCGCAGTGCATCCGCGTGCCCGTGCTCAACGGCCACACCGCCACGGTATTCCTGAACTTCGGCAAGAAGGCCACCAAGGAAGAGCTCGTCGACCGCTTGGTGAACTACACGTCCAAGGCGTCCGAGCTGGGGCTGCCGCACGCGCCGAAGCACTTCATCCAATACCTCACCGAGGATGACCGCCCGCAGGTCAAGTTCGATGTGGACTACGAGGGCGGCATGGGCGTGTCAATCGGCCGTCTGCGCGAGGATTCGATCTTTGACTGGAAGTTCGTGGGGCTGGCTCACAACACGTTGCGCGGTGCCGCCGGCGGCGCGCTCGAATGCGCCGAAATGCTCAAGGCGCTCGGTTATATCAGCGCGAAGTGACGGCAGCCTGCCGCTGAGACTGAAATTGCGGCTGGAGACCATCAAACGGCCGGGTTGACTAGGATTGATTCCGCAGTCAACCCGGCCGTTCGGCATATCGGGTGTCGTCACCGACGCAGGTGACGTGCATTGCCGCGCGGATTACGGCGGAATCGTACCGTAACGATCACGGCGACTATGACTATGGAGAGCAGCAGCATGCCGGTGAGCGCCGCTGCCACAAGGAGCCGCATAATTCCGTTGGAACGTTCCATGTGCTCCTCCTTCGGCTCAGGAGCGCGAATGAATACGGAAGGAGGAGGTAAGAACGCTCAACCCAGATAAATCGACCACCCAGCCGGCTCCTGCTGTCGGAGATATTCCGCGTAGCGGGCGGGGTGGTCAATTACGCGATTGCGTCAAAAATCAGCGACCGGTGCCGCCGTAGACCACGGCTTCGACCTGATCGGCGTCGAGGCCGTAGGCGGTGTGCAGCGCGCGCACGGCGTCGTCAAGCTGGTCGAGCGGGACGAGCGCCGCGATGCGGATCTCGGACGTGGAGATCATCAGCACGTTGATGCCCTTGTCGCTCAGAGCGGTGAAGAACTTGGCCGCCAGGCCGGAATGGGTCTTCATGCCAACGCCCACGACCGCGACCTTGCCGACGCTCCGGTTGACGTCGAACGACTTGTAGCCCAGCTCGTCATGCTTGTCGATCAGCACGTTCTCGACTTCCTTGACGGTGGATTCCGGCACGGTGAAGGAGATCTCCGCGGTGCCCACGGACGCGCCGGCCTGCACGATCATGTCCACATTCACACCGGCCGCCGCCAGCTCGGTGAACACTTTCGCCGCCATGCCGGGCTCATTCGGAACGCCGCGCACGGTGGCCAGCGCTTCGCTGCGGTCGTGCGCCACACCGGAGATGACCGGGGCTTCCGGGCCGAGGTCGGGGAACAGGTCACCCATGGATTTGCTGTTGTTGTCGCTCATGTTTTTTCGCCTTTGTATTTGTGTGAACGGTAAATCAGGTCTCGAATATGTCGTATGTCAGTGGACGACATCAGTCGATGTTGGGCAGGCTGCGCGGGTCGACTCCGTCGGGCACGATCAGCGTGCCGGGACGATGCGAGAAGGAGCTGCGCACGTGAAGCGGCATGTTGAACCGCTGCGCGTACTCCACGCAGCGCAGTGCCAGCACCTTCGAACCGCAACTGGACATCTCCAGAATCTCGTCGTATCCGATGACCGGAATGCGACTGGCCTTTGGCACGATGCGCGGATCGGCGGTGAACACGCCATCCACGTCGGTGTAGATCTCGCAGATGTCGGCGCCGAGCGCCACGGCAAGCGCCACGGCCGACGTGTCGGAGCCGCCGCGGCCGAGCGTGGTGGCGTCTCCCTTGGCGTTGATGCCCTGGAAGCCTGCGACGATGGCCACGTCTCCGAGCGACAGCGCGTTCTGCACGCGGTCGGGCTTCACGGCCTTGATGTGCGCGGCGCCGTAACGGGTGTCGGTGAAGAATCCGGCCTGCTGACCGGTGAACGAATGCGCACGGTCCCCGGCGGCGTGAATGGCCATGGCGAGAAGGCTCATGGAGATGCGCTCACCGGCGGTCATCAGCATGTCCATCTCGCGCTCGGGCGGGTTGGAGTCGATGCTCAGCGCCTGGTCGATCAGGTCGTCGGTCGTGTCTCCCATGGCGGAGACGACCACGGCCACCTTGTTGCCTTTTTTCTTGGTCTCGACGATGCGCTTGGCCACGCGCTTGATCGATTCGGTATCGGCGACCGACGAGCCGCCGTACTTCTGCACGATGAGAGCCACTGCTGTCCTATCTTCTCGCGGAATGCATCTGCGTCAATACTACGCAAGCGGCACGATTATAGGAATTTCGGCACTGCCGCGCACGCGTGCGCCGCCATGCGGACAGGAACGGCCGCGCTGCGGGCACAGGTATCCGGGCGATGATTCGCGTCGGCGGCGCCGGGACGGGCCGACGCTGGCAGCCGCGTTTATGCTTTGCGGCGACCTGTGAGGGCCCGCCCAAGCGTGACCTCGTCGGCGTATTCGAGGTCGCTGCCGACGGGCAGACCGCTGGCGAGCCGGGTGACCTTGATGCCGAGCGGGCTGAGCAGACGACTCAGGTATGTCGTCGTCGCCTCGCCTTCGATGTTGGGGTCGAGTGCGAGGATGACTTCCTTGACCTCGTCAGTCTTGAGGCGGTCGAGAAGCTTGGGGATGTTGAGGTCGGCCGGTCCGACGTTGGCCATCGGATTGATGGCGCCGCCGAGCACATGGTATTGGCCGCGGTATTCACGGGTGCGCTCGATGCTCATCACGTCCTTCGGCTCTTCGACCACGCAGATCACCCCGTGGTCGCGTCTCGGGTCGGCGCATACCGGGCACGGACTGACCTCGCACACGTTTCCGCAGATGTCGCAGAACCGCACTTTTTCCTTGACTTCCGTGATGGCGTCGACCAGCTTGCCCGTCTCCTCGTCGGAGGCCGACAGCAGATAGAAAGCGATGCGCTGCGCCCCTTTCGGGCCGATGCCGGGCAGTCCGGCAAATGCGTCGATGAGTCGCTGTATCGCGCCGTCATATGCCAAAGCCATTGGTGTGCTCACTCCGAATCATGTTTGTTGACGTGCTGGATGTTCCTGGGGTTCTTGGGGTCGTCGGGGCCGTATTCCTCCACCGGCTTGACGACTTCGAAGAACTGCTTGACGTCGTCGAGACTCATCGTCTCGGGCGAGCCAAGTGAAACGTCATTCATCGAATATTCGTCGTCTTCCGGCGCCACGGTCGGCATGGGAATGTCCTCCTGCGCATACGGGTCGGCTCCGGCGAACGGATCGGTGTCGTCATACGCAGGGCGGGATGCTCTCTGACCGGCCGCGGTACCGGGAGTCTGCTGCAGATGCGTCGTTCCCGGTTCGACTCCGGGGTTTTCCGGGCGCCCGGGCGCAGCCAAGTCGTCGGAAGGCCCTTGGAGAGCTGCCGGGGAGCCTGCGCTTGGCGCGGCGATGCTCGACGAAGCGGAAGCGACTGATGACGGCATGCCAGCCCAGGGGTCTTCCGCGGACATGGCCTCCGGCACGGCGGTGGGGCCAGGGTTGGTGCGCTCGGAGTCCTCTCGCGACTGTGACTGCGCATGGGCAACGTTCTGAGGTGTGCCGGGCGCGTCGCCACCGCGTACACCGTCAACGGGCATACTGTTACCGCCGTCGTTGGCCCACGGGTCGGTGTCGTCGCTCAAATCCGGCACGGCGATGTGTTTCGCGTGATGACCCTCATCTTGCGGAGCATCCCGTGAAACATCCCGTGAAACATTGTGAGACGCATCATCAGTCGGTGACCAAGCGTCGCCAGCCCCCGCTTCCGGGAGCGCCCACGGATCCACTGCCGACTGCGCGTCCGCACGCGAGGTATCCTGTGCGACCGCCCGGTTATTGTCGCGGTCATGAGCCACTGTCGCGTCCGGCGCGTCGGGTACGGCTCGATGGACTTCGTCCGTATCGGCCGATGCGGTGTCGCCGCTTTCGGGAGGAGTCTGCGGCTCCTTGGCATTGTTGCCGACGCTCATCGCCTCCAATGATGCGCTGAGACTCGCTTTGACGATCTGGGCACTGATGCGCTGCTGCTCGTCTGCCGGCAGCTGGCCGAACGGCGGCGCGACCTGCCCGTCGGCCATCTTCTTGGTGGGCGCGAGCTGCACTTGGTCGCCGAACGCCTTGCGGGTCTCAGCGCGCATGATCTGCACCACGTTGCGGGTTCCGCCGACTTCCTCACCAGCGACGGCCTTCGCGAAGGCATACTTGCTCAGCGCCTTGTCGAACTTGATCCACAACGTGCCTTTTCCGCCTGGCTCGTGCTGTTCCAAGTGGATGCGCGGCACCTTGCTGCGGTTCACGTACGCGGCGACGTCCGCCGGCAATCCGGCGACCAGTGCATCCCAGCGTTCGTCCGGCGTGCGGTCGTCGCCCTGCGGAGAGGATTGCGC
>OGYE01002391.1_pt1 | contig 11513 bp, 7 predicted proteins | sample 1576471 | NCBI WGS metagenome assembly OGYE01 (sample SAMEA3541532, study PRJEB24748) | human gut metagenome | biome: human gut; feature: human-associated habitat; material: faeces | place: China | collected 2012
CTTTTATGCACTTCCTGCGGTACGCCTGAGCTAAAGCATGACACATTGGTATATCAGGCAAGGGAGGACTATGCGGCGCTTGACTCCGCAAAAGTCGTTATAACCAACGAGGACACCGGTGATATCGAGCAGGAGTTCACTTTCAAGTATGACGAAAAGGATGTGCTGACCTATTCCTACTACGGCAAGAACGGTGGAAAGGAATACGCTCAGTATAACAACGGAATCGAGAGCTACACCTATGATAACGGAGAATACTCACATTTGGTAAAGGGCGACAAGGACTTTTCAAAGTACACAAGAAAGGCAAAGCACCCACAAGCTGACGAGGGTATGCTGATGTTTGCACCGAAAGCTGTTGAGTCTGTTTCCGACATTATCGGTGATGACGGCTCTGTTACTGTGACGTATGTTTATGACGTTTCAAAGCTGGGAAAGGACGCTGAGGAGATAGGCACAAAGGGCTTTTCCACAACCTATTTTTTCGATAAAGACGGTGAACTTGAATACTTCACTGAAAACACTGTCACCAAGAACGCTCAGTACAACTATCGTGTTGACATAACAGAAAGAAACTCTGTTGACAAGATAGAAAACAATGTTGAGCAATACAAAGACAAGTAATTTACCGCATACAAAATGTAGGGGCGACCTGAGGTCGCCCGTTGATCTGATACTTTTTAGATATTCCAAACAGGCTGCAAAAACAGCCTGTTTTATTTTTGTCAAAAAGCATATTTACGCCATTATCAAAAAAACGCCCCAACTTAATGGGACGTTTTTATTTTTGTTATAATTTGCTCTCTGCCAGTATCCTCTGCGGCTCGGCAAGCATTTGCTTTGCTTCCACAAGGGTCTGCCTTATCTCGTCATTATCATAAACCATCATGAGCTGCTGAGCCTGATTGAGGGCTTCTCTGCCCATTTCCACCTGATACTGATAAAGGCTGTCGAGCCTTGCGGCTGCCTTTGTTTCAAGGTCCTGATAAACTGTCTTTATATCCTTGACGATATTATTTCTGATATCGTCATAGTTTTCAAGAGCGATATCAATTATATCGGTCTGCTTTTTCTTTTTAAGGATAAGGCTGAAAACTGACATTGTGGCAGGAGGAAAGGTTTCGCTGGTGCCAAAAAGCTGAACGCCCATAACAGAACGTGTTACATTCTTGTTCAGGGAGTGAAATGATATACGTTTATCAATTTCTGCCAGTTTCCCTAATATATTCAGTTCCTTATTAATATTCGAATTATCTTTCAATTTGAAAAAACGATTAAGATCATCCTTATAGCGCTGCAATATATGAATACCTTTCCCTTCAAACAATAGATATAATGGTAGACGTACCTCAATACCAGTTTTGACTGATTTGTAAATAAGCCACGTTTCCTGTTGAAACTCAACAATATTTGCAGATGTCAAATTGGTAAAGTCGGAGTATCGTAATCCGGCGTAACAGCAAAATAAAAAGGAATCTTTTGTCTTTTGCAATTTAGCATATTTTCCTCCTAGCTGTAAATCCTCCAATTTATGCAATTCTTCCGGTGATAGATGACTATGTCTGCCTTCTACACTTTTTATTTTATATTTTCTGAATGCATATTTCTGCACGTCCATATAATCCTTATTTATAGCGACGTTAACATAACGTTTCAAATGTTTCATATGTTTGGCAATCGTATTCAGGTGATATCCCTTGGATTGCAGATAATTGTCAAATGAAGACACAAATTCAAATGTCAGGTCCGTGAACTGTACTTCCTTCTTAAATTCTTGGAGTAGCTCCAGAGTAGACAGGTGATTCTGTCTGGTGCTTTCTTTCAAAGAAGAATTAGCGACTTCTTCTCTGAAGAAAGTTAAGAACGATCTACCGTTGCTTACAGGTTTATCGATGGAATCCTTTAATAACTCCAAAGAAATACTCTTCCCCTGTTGCCATAATCCAAGTTCTATTTGTTCAATAGCCGCAATGTGCTCGTATAACATACGATTCAATACGTCTGCATTAGGATGTCCCTTTACCATTCTACGTTTCGTATCCCACTGTTCAGGTTTAAGGTATATCTTAGTAGAGAAATATATTTTTCTTCTATTTAAATAAGCTTCTACCTGTACTAATGCCATTCCCTTTTTATTCAATCTTTTTTTTCTGTTAAACACAAGGTTGTAACTAATCTTTTCCATACTTCAGTTTTTTAATTAATAATAGAACAAATTAGACGTAATTCTGTGCTATATCAGAGGCGAATAAGCATTAATATCTCTAAAAAAATAAATCCTCAAAAATGAAGTATTCACAAAACTTTAAATTAAATGCCACTTTTTTATTGATGTTTTTTCAAAATAAGCAAAAAGGTTTGTTAATAGAGGTGTTTTGTGACTAAAAATGAGTATGTGAAATATTAAAATGAGCATTTTGCTTTTGCAAAGTGTCGCTTCTGAGTTTTGAAATCAAAACTTTTGCAGCCAATATCTATGCTTATTAGCATAAATATTAGCAATTGAATAACAGAATGCCATATTTGCAACCTTTTTTTATTAAATGTCACTTTATTTTATAATGATTCGACAAAAATTACGTGAATCTGTGAGCACCTGTTGAATTTGTTGGTCCATCATTATTTTTTATTTTTGAAATTTTTGAAATAAATTCTTTATTATTTTTTGTTCTATAGAATAAATTAATTATTCTTTCTGCCGCGTCTTCTTTCTTCATTCCATTAATTTCTTTTCTTATTACATAAGATGCTCCTAATTCTTCACTATCTAATAATAAATCTTCTCTTCTTGTACCTGACTTAATTATATCAATAGCCGGGAATACTCTCTTCTCAGATAATTTTCTATCAAGAACCAATTCCATATTACCTGTTCCCTTAAATTCTTCATATACAACATCATCCATCTTACTTCCTGTATCTACTAATGCTGTAGCTAGAATCGTCAGGCTTCCACCTTCTCTCATATTTCTTGCTGCACCAAAGAATCTCTTTGGCATATGAAGTGCTGCCGGATCCAAACCACCTGATAAAGTTCTTCCACTTGGCGGTACAGTCATGTTGTATGCTCTTGCAAGTCTTGTAATACTATCCAATAAAATTATTACATCATTTCCATGTTCAACTAATCTTTTTGCTCTTTCGATTACCATTTCCGAAACACGTTTATGATGCTCAGGTAATTCATCAAATGTAGAATAAATTACCTCTACATTCTCCCCTTCAATTGCTTCTTTTATATCTGTAACTTCTTCAGGTCTTTCATCTATTAATAAAATAATCATTTTCATTTCAGGATTATTACTCTGAATTGATTTTGCTACCTGTTTTAAAAGGGTTGTCTTACCTGCTTTTGGTGGAGACACAATCATTCCTCTTTGTCCCTTTCCAATTGGGCTGATAATATCAACTATTCTCATTGCCATATTTTCAGATGGTGTTTCCAAATGAAGTCTGTTATTAGGGAATATAGGAGTTAAATCTTCAAAATTTGGTCTGGAAATAACTTTTTCCAATGATTCATCATTTACTTTATCTAAATAATAAAGAGCTCCAAACTTTTCTGATTCTCTCTTTGCTCTTACTTTTCCTTCTAATATATCTCCTGTTTTCAAATTAAATCTTTTAATCTGTGATGGTGCCACATAAACATCATCATCTCCAGGCATATAGTTATCACATCTGATAAATCCAAATCCATCCGGCATAACTTCAAGTATTCCTGATTTAAAATCTCCTTCATCTGTTGGCTGAGGATCTCTCTTCTCATTTTTTTGCACCTTCTGTACCGGTTTATTTTCATTTTTAGAATGCGTTTTTATTATTCTATGTTCAGTCTTTCCTTCCAATTTATGTGAATTCTTTTTCTCTGTCTTTAACTCTTTATTACTTTCTGAATTTTTTTCTTTATTTTCTGACTTTTTTTTCTTTACTTCCTTTTCAGGCTTATCTTCTTTTTCTTCAGTACTTACTTCTGCTACCTGTATATTTTCTTTATTTTCATTATCAACTTCTTCTTTTTTGGCGGCTTCAGTCTGCTTTTTCTGATTTCGCTCATTCACTTCCAAAATCATATCTACTAACTGCTGTTTTCTTAACTTTGTTACACTTTTAATCCCATTTTCCTTTGCAATGGCTCGTAATTCGCTCACTGGTAATGACTGCAACTTTTCTCTCATAAATGCACCAGTCCTTTCACTATCTATCTGTTCAATATTTATTATTAAATCCGGGAAATGTGTGGGAAACCCACTTGAGTCTAGATTCTGTTTTTATATTAACACATCTTTTTTAAAAATAATAGTGTAATTTTTAAAAATGTGTTATGCTTATAAACAGGTGTTTAAATGTATTTTTTACTACTATACTTCAGACACCTGATTTTATGTATATGTTTAAAATATACATTTATTACTATTTATATTATATTTGGAGGTTATTATGACAACAGATGAAAAAGCTTTAAAGCTCCACGCTGATTTAGTAGGTAAAATCAGTACAGAAGCAAAATGTAAAATCAAAACACGTGAGGATTTATCAATTGCATATACACCGGGTGTTGCTAAACCTTGTGTTGAAATTGCTAACAATCCGGAAGATGTTTATAAATACACAATGAAGGCAAATACAGTAGCCGTAGTTTCAGACGGAAGTGCTGTTTTAGGTTTAGGAAATATTGGCCCTTACGCTGCCATGCCTGTTATGGAAGGTAAAGCTGTTCTTTTTAAAGAATTCGGTGATGTAAATGCCGTTCCAATTTGTCTTGACACACAGGATACACAGGAAATCATTGACACTGTTGTTAGAATTGCTCCCGGATTCGGTGGTATTAATCTTGAAGACATTTCTGCTCCAAGATGTTTTGAAATAGAAAGTAAACTTAAAGAATTATTAGACATCCCTGTATTCCATGATGATCAGCATGGAACAGCAATCGTTGTTCTTGCCGGTATTATCAACGCTTTAAAAGTTGTCGGAAAGAAAAAAGAAGATTGTAAGGTAGTTGTAAACGGTGATGGTTCTGCCGGTATTGCAATTTCAAAATTATTATTAAAATATGGTTTTAAAGACCTTACAATATGCGGTTTATACGGAATATTATCAAATGATGTTAAAGATTTAAACTGGGCTCAAAAGGAAATGGCTCAGGTAACTAACCTTGAAGGAAAAAATGGTGTTCTTGCCGATGCAATGGTTGGTGCAGATATATTTATTGGTGTATCAGCTCCAAACATCGTAACTAAGGAAATGGTTTCTTCAATGAACAAAGACGCTATTATATTTGCAATGGCAAATCCTACACCTGAAATTATGCCTGACCTTGCTAAAGAAGCAGGTGCAAGAGTCGTTGGTACAGGACGTTCTGATTTTCCAAATCAGGTTAACAATGTTGTTGCCTTCCCTGGAATTTTCAAGGGTGCTCTTGAAGGTCGTGCAAAGCAGATTACTGAAGAAATGAAATTAGCTGCTGCTAATGCAATTGCTTCTCTCGTTCCTGATGACCAGTTAAGCGAAAACTTTATTTTACCTGAAGCCTTCAATCCTGAAGTTTCTGAAGTAGTAAGCAAAGCCGTAAAAGAAAACATATAACACCAGATTCAAAAAAAGACTGCATTCATGCTTGCATGAAAACGCAGTCTTTTTTATGAATCGCCAAAATATGAGAAAATAGCCCGATAGGGTGGTTTTCGAATATTTTGTAGAATTGCGAGAGTTCGAAGAACGTAGCAATTCGTGTTATATATTTATATAAGAATATTCATAGTCCGATAGAACTGTTTTCTCATATATTTTGTAGAATTGCGAGAGTTCGAAGAACGTAGCAATTCGTGTTATATGTTGAACTGTGCCATATACAAATTATAATATGCACCTTTCTTTTCCAATAATTGTCTATGATTTCCTTCTTCTATTATCTTTCCATTATCAACAACAAATATTCTATCTGCTCTCTTTATTGTAGATAATCTGTGTGCAATTACAAAAGAAGTTCTTCCACTCAACAATTTATCAATCCCTTTTTGAACTATTAATTCTGTTTTTGTGTCTATACTTGATGTTGCTTCATCAAGTATAAGTATTTTAGGTTTTGAAACCATTGTTCTTGCCAATGCTAAAATCTGTTTCTGACCTATAGATAATCCTCCACCACGCTCTAACAACTCAGTATCATAGCCTTTATCAAGCTTCATTATAAATTCATGAGCATTAACAGCTTTAGCAGCTTCGATTATTTCTTCATCTGTTGCATCTAATTTTCCATATCTTATGTTATCTTTGACAGTTCCTGAAAAAATAAAATTTTCCTGCGTCATTGTTCCAACCTGTTTTCTAAGGCTTTCTATCGAAACATCTTTTACATCATAACCATCTAACAACACTCTTCCTTCATTTGCATCATAAAATCTACTGATAAGATTTATTATAGTTGATTTTCCTGCTCCTGTAGGTCCAACTATTGCTATCGTTTCTCCCGGTTTAATAACAAAGCTTACATCATCTAATACTTTTTCTTCATCATATCCAAATGTAACATGGTCAAATGTAACTTCACCCTTTATATCAGGTAAATCGACAACACCTTTCTCATCCTCTATTTCAGGCTTTGTATCTAAAATTTCAAATATTCTTTCTGCTCCTGCAATATTTGTTGTTATCTGATTATAGAAATTGCTTAAATTATTAATAGGCTGCCAAAACATATTAATATATGTTCCAAATGCCAAAAATGTACCTACAGAAATATTTTCATCTTTCAATACAACAATTCCTATAAAATATAATGCAACACATCCAAATCCCCATGAGAAATCAATAACAGAACCAAAACAGTCACTTAATCTTACAGCTGATCTGAATGATGATTTATGTTCATTTAGTAACTCATCAAATGTTTCTTCTGTTTCTTTTTCAGCAGTAAAACTATGAATTATTTTCATTCCCGACATATCTTCATGCAAAAACGCATTTAAATTAGAAGATTTTTTTCTAAAAGTCTGCCATCTTGGATGAGCCTTAACCTGTATCATTGTTATTGCAATTGCCATAAAAGGTGTACTTATAAGTGCTGCTACTGCAAGTTTTGGATTCTTAGAAAACATAATAATAACAACTGCACATACTGTAATAAAATCAGGTATTAATGTTGTTACACAATTTGACAGCACATCTTTTAAGGAATTTATATCTCCGATAATCCTAGATAATATTTTTCCTGTAGGTCTACTATCAAAGAACTTAAATCCAAGTTTTTGTATATGAGTATATAATTCCTGCCTAATTGTAAGTAATATTTGATTACACATTTTAGCCATTATATACATTCTAAGTTTAATGGCAAATGTTGCAATTAAATTGATAATTAACGCTATAATTAATAATTTGTATAAGCCTATATAGTCTTTATTTCCAATATGATTATCTATTGCTGACTCAATTATTAGAGGGTTTATTAAACTTACAACTACACAATATCCCATAAGCATCAAAACTAACACTATTGTCCACTTGTATTTTAACAAATAAGAAAGCAATCTTTTAAGAGTTTGAAGTTTACTTTTTTCTACGCTTTTTTCATCTTCTTTATATGAATTATAAGCCATTCACTTCACCCCCTTCTACATCACCATATTGAGATTGATATGTTTCATAATAAAGGCCATGTTTTTCTAACAACTGCTGATGCTTTCCTCTCTCAGCGATAATTCCATCTTTGAGAATTATAATTTCATCAGCATTTTTCACAGCACTAATTCTATGGGCTATTATAACCTTTGTAACACCATCTAATTTCCTTAATGCTTCCTGAATCTGTTGCTCTGTTTCCATATCCAGTGCTGATGTAGAATCATCTAATATCAGTATTGGATTTTTCTTTGCAAATGCTCTCGCTATGCTGATTCTCTGCTTCTGTCCTCCCGACAGTCCAACACCTCTTTCACCTATTACAGTATTATATTTATTTTTCATTTTAGTAGCAAATTCACTTACCTGTGCATTATTTGAAGCTATCTCTACTTCTTCCTCACTTATGTAGTCCTTTTTACCAAGTTTGATATTTTCAGCTATTGTGTCGGAAAATAAAAATACATCCTGCATAACCTGAGAAATACTTTCTCTTACCTGACTTAGTTTCATATCCCTTATGTCAACATCATCAAGACATATTTTTCCTTTATCAGCATCATAAAATCTTGACATAAGATTAATTATTGTAGATTTTCCCGACCCGGTTTCTCCCATAATTCCAAGTGTTTCTCCAGGTTGTACTTCAAAAGAAACATCTCTTAATATATGTTTTCCTTCTTTTCCATATGCCACATGATCAAAAGTAATCTTACCCTTAACCTCATCAAGAATTATAGGATTTTCTTTTTCTTTGATTGTTGGTACTTCATTATAAATTTTCTTTAATTTTCTATTAGATGCAATTGCTGATGAGAAACTATTTGTAAGCCATCCAAGCATTTCCATCGGCCACACTATATTATTTGAATATTATACCATTGCAGCCAATTGTCCCAAAGACATTCTTCCATCAATAACAATTTTCCCGCCTGCGAGTAATGTTAATAACGGTAAAATTTTTGTTACTACAGAAAAATAAGGATAATATTTTACAAATACTTTTGACTGCTTCATATTCAATTCATAATATCTGTTGTTATGATTCAGAAATTTTTCTATTTCATATTTTTCTCTGGCAAATGCCTTAACTGTTCTGACTCCTGCAAGATTTTCTTCCGCAACAGTATTTAACTCGGCATTTTCTTCGCTTATTTCCTCATACACTGCTCCTAGTTTTCTTTCCATAATTAAAGCAATACATCCACAAAAAATCATGGCTACTGTAGGTATAATCGCAAGTTTAACGTTTGTTGTATACATGCAAAATAATACTATTGATGTATGTATTACCACTTCAATCAACAGCATACTTACATAGCTTAATCCATCCCAGATTTTATCAACGTCATCCTTAATTCTTGACATCAATTCACCGGTATCCGTTCTATCAAAGAAATCCTGGCTCAATTTCTGTGTATGTATAAATAAATCTTTTCGCATAGAACTTGCTATATCAGAACCTAAGCAGTCAAATGTATATTCTTTTATATATTGAAATACCGCTCTTCCTACGCCTATTGCCAAAATTCCTGCAAGTAAATATTTTAATTTGCCTATCTGTCCACCTACAATAACATCATCAATAATATGTTTTGTAAGCTGCGGTGACATTAAATCAAGACTTACTGCAAGAATCATCGAGCCTATTGCCAAAATATATCTAAGTTTATTTTTCCATATATATGCAGATAATTTTTTCACTTCTCCTCCTTTTTATCAGTAGATCTTTTATGTAATTGCAACTCCTCTTTTATAATCATTTTAATGAAGTAAGATTATAAACTCTGAATGATATTGTACTCTTTAAAAATTTTAACGCTTCACAATATTTATGTTATCTTCTTCCGATACAGGAATCACAATGCACTTTTGTCCTTCAATTAATTGGGTTCTTATTTCATCTTTCTTATCACCTGAAACTCTTACAAAAATTTCATTATCATCTGCCTCCTGTGTTTCTTCTTCGTCATTGTTAATTGTGCTATTTGCAATAGTTTCATTTGCTTCTTCTAACTTTGCTGTAAGTTCTTCCACTTTTGCTGTAAGTTCAATCTTTTCCTTCTTCTCAGCACTTTGTTTCACAATTTTTTGGTCAACAATATTTTCTGCTTCAGGTAATTCTTCACCTAATGTATGCACAAATTCTTCCGCGATACTCTGCGCAACACTTCCCATTACGCCACTTTCAGTAATAACCTGCGCAACAACTTCTTCTGTTAATTTTTCTTCCGGTTTTTCTTCTATTACATCTGCCAAATTTTCATTAACTTTGATCAACACCTCTTTATGGTCATCTTCAGGTACATGCTCTAATAACAAATTATTAAAAATAACCTGTTTTTCTGCATTTGTATGTTTGCTTTCACATCCTAAAATATTATTTACCAATTCTTTATGTGGTTCTTTTGCATCCTTTGAATAGAACATAACATTATGTATATCCGTACTTCTATCTGTAAATGCCGGAAATAAAAATCCGCTTTCCGGAAGTCCGACAATCCAGTCCCTGTCTACTGTTCCAATTCTATTCTCGTCTTTTCTGTATCCAAGTCCCGGTTTACTTAAAGCCACAGGACATATTGAGCATATGATATATTCAAATATCTCTTCTGACTCATCTAACTTATTATTGTCTGTTGTTTTTGTCATTACATCATAAACATCATGGAATAATAAAATTAGATAATTTCCTGTATGTTCATAATTTTCTATTACCATATCATAAAATGACTCAAGCATTTCTTCATTCTTTAACTGACTTGACTTAATTGCCATAAGACTTTGCTGATGTCCTCCCGGTTCCTCTTCAGCTAATGGAAATTCATATTCCATTAAATTATTGCCTATTGTACCTGACAATGTTTTCTTGGCAATTTCAAGGTATTTATAAAATTCTTCTTCCTCTAATCCCAAGAAATTTTCATCTATATTTACAATCTTATTTTTTTCTCCATCCACATAACATCCTGTCATTTTTGTAAATGTACAGCCATCTTTTGTCATTCTTCTTTTTAATTCTAATATTCCTTTTTTATCCATCTCTCTATTACCATCTAATTATTAATTTTCTTTACAACCAACTCTTTGTTTTTATTTGTAGTTGTCTTTCTATTTAAATAATTACTATTCCTTTCTCTCTTTTTGTCTTAAGTGCATCAATTAACATCGTTTCAAATTATTATACATTTTTATTTATAGTCTATATAAATTTAATACCTATTTTTATTCACTACTCATTTTAATTCATAGTCTTTTTAGCGTATAATTCATATGAACATGATATACATTATTTTTTCTTTACAACAAAACTGACAAAATAGCCAAAGGCTATTTCGTCAGTTTTGTTATAACCATTTCATATATTTCCTGACTTGCATCTTTCCATTTAGCACACATTTTCGCAGCGCTTTCTTTATTTGGTACAGTCAGATTTATTTCAATTAATGTGCTTGCATCTTCATTTACCTGACAATGCACAATATAATCTCCATCATTTACTCTGTAATAGTCAGAAACTGTTCCGACTTCATTTCTAAGTTCATACTTATTTGTTATCAAAAAAGTATCCATATCATCAATTATTGCATTAGGAATTTTATTTTCAAAAAATTTTAAACTTTCTCTTCCTTCTGATGTTAAATGATAATATGATGTATTTCTTACTGTATCCGAAAACACGAAATTATTTTCGCATAACTCATTTATCGATTCCTGTAATGAAAAGTAATTCGTATACTCATTTTCTAAGAAAAATTCTGAAATCTGTGAATTTGTTAACGGAAAATCAACCTTATTAAGCATGTATAAAATCATTAATTTATACAATGTAGCCGAATCCATTGCCATTTCTTATCTACTCCTTTGTAATCTGATCTATGATATCCCAT
>OGYE01002394.1_pt1 | contig 11508 bp, 10 predicted proteins | sample 1576471 | NCBI WGS metagenome assembly OGYE01 (sample SAMEA3541532, study PRJEB24748) | human gut metagenome | biome: human gut; feature: human-associated habitat; material: faeces | place: China | collected 2012
TGAAGTCCGGGTCCTGGATCAGTTCTTCACCGACGTCCACCCGAACCATGCAAACATCATCCACAAAAGCAGATCCTCCGCTTATGGATTGTTCCGGATTATCCCAGTTATCTTCTTTAATAATTCGTATCTGTGTTTCGGTTTCGTTGCCGGAATACCACAGACCGCAGACATATTCCCAATCCCGCAGCGTATCCGTTCCTGTTGCCCGCAGTTGGATCTCGCCTTCCCGGTCGTTCATATCCACATAAACCCAACTTCCGTTATCAGTGCGGAAGATATAGGCAGACAGCAGGTACCATGTGTCCGGTTCGACTTGGACGTCGATTGTAGACGAAGCCGCTTTGAGTGCGCCTGCGGAACCGTTGCAACTACTACTCTTTTGTTTAGAACTGGTTTTAAATTTTCATTATTATATATTATTTCATTTTTTTGTGCTTTATTTTCTAGTTTTGTAATTTTCTTATATTCTGAAGTAAATACAAATATTACAACTATAAAGCATATTGTATCTGCGATTGGACCTGCATATAACGCACCATAAAGTCCATAAAATTGACATAATATAATCGCAAGTGGAATAAATAATATTATTTGTCTTGCAAAAGAAACCATAGTTGCTTTCTTTACATTACCTAATGATTGAATAGTTATTGATGAACACATTTCAAATGAATTAAGTGCACATACTAATAAGAATATTCTGCAGAAGTCAATTGCAAACTCCATAAACAATTTATAATCATCTGATGATTTATTTATAAATATTGATACTATATTTTCTGGGAAAATATATATACATAAATTGAATATTATACCTATAATAAATCCAGTAATCATTACTTTTCTTAATGTTTCTTTTACTCTTTTATAGTTACCAGCACCATAGTTAAATCCTATTATTGGTTGTGCACCTATTGCAAGTCCTAATATAAGTGATACATATAAACTATTTATTTTAGATATTACACCATATACAGAAAGTGGAATATCTTCTCCAAATTTACTAGTTAATGCATACTTATTCATTATATTATTCATAACTACAAAAAGTGCAAGTACTGTCATTTGAGTTATAAATGAAGATAACCCAAGTGATAATGTTTTTAATGTGCATTTTCCTATTTTAAAATCTTCTTTAGATAATTTTACACTTTTTATTTTTGGAATATAGAAGATTGCTATTACAAATGATACTATTTGTCCTATTACGGTTGCTATAGCACCTCCTGCGACACCCATATTAAATGTAAATATAAATATTGGGTCTAATATAATATTTAAAATTGCTCCTACAAGTAAACAAATCATTGAATATTTTGGTGAACCATCTGCTCTAATTATTTGAGATAATCCTGAATAAATAATCATAAAAAATGAACCAAATACAATTATTCTTCCATATGTCATTGCAGATGAATAAACATTTTTAGTGCATCCAAAAACATATACTAGATTTGGAAGCAATAACTCAAATATAATTACTACTAATATTGATATTATAAAAAGTAATGTTATAGATGAACCAATACTTTTTTTAGCCTCATCTTTCTTACCTTCTCCTAGTCTTAAACTAAGATTTGCAGCAGCACCATTACCTACTAGACCCGCTAATGCATTACATATTATTACAATAGGAAATATAACATTTGTTGCGGCATTTCCTATTATTCCAACACCTTTACCTATAAATATTTGATCAACTATATTATAAATTGAATTTATAATCATACTTATAATACAAGGTACTGAAAATGCTAAAAGTAATTTTCCTATCTTTTCTTTTCCTAAATCTAACTCTTTTTTCATAAAAACTCCTTCCTTTTTTGAGCAAAAAATAACGTAAATCCAAAAGCCTGGACTTACGTTTTAACTGCTCAGCCGTGAGTAATTATAACACAAAAAATTTTTTTGTGTAAGTTTTTTTGTTATTTTTTATTTAACTACAATGCTTACTAGTTTTTTAGGAACAATTACTTCTTTTATTATTTCTTTACCATCAATATAATTTTTTACATTTTCTATTGATTTAGCAAGTTCTTTCATTTCATCATCACTAGTATTAGCATTTACTTCTATTTTACCTCTTACTTTACCATTTACTTGTACAACCATTGTAAATGTTTCATCAATAATTTTACTCTCATCATAATCTTCTAATAATGATTTAGATAATTCTTCACCTAAATTATATTTTTCATTTAATTCTTCTGTTATATGAGGTGCAAATGGATTTAATAATTGTAAGAAAATTCTATATTCTTTTCTAGTAATCTTTTTATTTGCATTAAATTCATTTAACATAGTCATAAGTGTACTAACTGCTGTATTATATTTTAAGTTTTCAATATCTTCTGAAACCTTTTTAATACCTTTATTTATAATTTTTTCATTTTCTTTAGAAATAATATCTTCATCTATTATTGTTTCACCTAAATTATATACTCTATCTAGGAATTTAGCACATCCATTAAGTGAATCTTCATTCCAAGCTGCATCCTTTGAATAATCACCTATAAACATTTCATAAAGTCTTAATGCATCCGCACCATACTTTTCAACCATTTCAGTTGGATTTACAACATTACCTTTACTTTTACTCATTTTACTTCCATCACTTGCAAGTATCATACCGTGAGCAATTCTTTTGTAAAATGGTTCACTATAAGGTACTAGTCCTTGTTCATGAAGGAATATATTCCAGAATCTTGCATAAAGTAAATGTCTTGTTGCGTGTTCCATACCTCCATCATATAAATCAACTTGTCCCCAATATTTCATTTTATCCATTGAAACAAATTCTTTATCATTATGCGCATCCATATATCTTAAGAAGTACCAACAAGATCCTGCCCAGTTTGGCATTGTATCTGTTTCTCTTTTAGCATGTCCACCACATTTTGGACAAGTAGTATTTACAAAATCATCAAGAAGTGATAATGGACTTTCACCATCTTTTGTTGGTTCATAGCTTTCAACATTTGGTAAAACTACTGGTAAATCTTTCTCATCTACTGGTACCCATCCACATTTTTCACAGTGTACCATAGGAATTGGTTCACCCCAGAATCTTTGTCTACTAAATATCCAGTCTTGAAGTTTATAATTTGTAAATTTAGAACCTATTTTATTTTCTTCTAAATATTCGTACATTTTATTTAATGCTTCTTCTTTATTAAGACCATCAAGGAATCCAGAATTAATATGTACTCCATCACCAGTCATTGCATCTTCGTTTATACAATAATTAAATGTATTAATATGTAACTCATCTTTTACTTCATTTAATATAGTATCTTTTGTTACCCATTCAACATCAAATACTTCATCATCATCTAATTCTTGTGATTGTCTCTTATCTGAATTTAACTTAAAGAATAACCCTGTACTTTCTATTTCAAAATATTTGTCTTTATTAAATGCATAATAATGATGATTAATTTTGAATGTTTCTTTTATAAATTCTAAATCATCATAACCAGTTTCTTCTCTTATTTCTCTAATTGCACAGTCTAATGCACTTTCATTATTTTTTCTTGTGCCACCGATAAATAATCTTCCACCTTTATCTTTCCAATTTATTGTTAAATATTTATCATTTTTTTCATCATATACAACTGCAACAATACTATCTTTATGAGTTTCATTTTCATGAGGTTTACCTGTTACTTCTTCTAAAACTTGAGTAATTTCAATACCAAATTTTTTAGCGAATTCATAATCTCTAGTATCATGTGCTGGAACTGCCATAATTGCGCCTGTTCCATAACCCATAAGAACATAATCACTAATATATATTGGTATTTCTTTATTATTAATTGGGTTAATCGCTGTTAATCCATCAATTTTTACACCAGTTTTTTCTTTAGTCATATCAGTTCTTTCAATATCTGATTTACTTCTTGCTTCTTTTTGATATTCTTTTACTTCTGAAATATTCTTTATTTTATCTTCATATTTTGAAAGTATTGGATGTTCTGGTGAAATTACCATAAATGTTGCGCCAAATAATGTATCACATCTTGTTGTAAATACTGTTATTTTTTCATTTACCTCTTTTATATTAAAATCAACATGTGCACCTACTGATTTACCTATCCAGTTAATTTGAGCTGTTTTTACTTTATCTAGTATTTCTGTGTCTTTAAGTCCATCAATTAATTTTTCAGAATAATCTTTCATTCTAAGCATCCATTGATTTTTTAATTTTTTCTCAACAGGTGTATCACATCTAACACATTTCCCACCTTGTGAATCTTCATTAGAAAGACCCATTTTACATTTAGGACACCAATTTATTTCTTTTTCATCTTTATATGCAAGTCCTGCATTAAAGAATTTTATAAATTGCCACTGTGTCCACTTATAATACTCTGGTTCACAAGTACTTATTTCTCTTGACCAATCTACAGAAAGTCCAAGGCTTTTTGCTTGACTTCTAAATACATCAATACATTTATGTGTCATTATAGATGGATGTTCATGATTTTTTATCGCATATTGTTCTGCTGGATTACCAAATGAATCAAATCCAAATGGGAATAATACATTTAATCCTTTGCTTCTTTTAAATCTTGCTTGTACATCACTTGCTGTAAAACATCTTGCGTGTCCAACATGTAAACCTGCTCCTGATGGATATGGAAATTCAACAAGCATATAAAACTTTTTCTTATCCTTATCTTCTGTTACTTTAAAAGTTTCTTCATTCTCCCACTTATTTTGCCACTTTTTTTCTATTTCTTTAAAATTATACATTCTCTTCACTCTTCCTTTCTAAATGTTTTAAATATTTTGCTAAAAAATAATATGTTACCCATATAAAAGGTACTATTAATACAAGTAATATTAAAAACTTATATAAGTAATTATTTAATTTATATACTATCATAATCATAATAGTAAGCATTAATGAATTAACTAAATTCATTATTCTAAGTACCCTTTGATATCCTATTTTTTCAGTATTTACTTTATAATAACCTTCTAATATTTTAATATCTGCTGATAAAGTTTTCTTATCATATACTAATTTTTTTCTTCTATATAAAAAATAGTAAAACAAATAAATCATTATAAAAAATAATACAAACAAAATTATAAATTCTTTCATACTTCACCTCTAAAAACAAAAAAAATCTATGAAATGTAAGGACGACAAAATCGCGGTACCACCTTACTTCATAGACTTACTATGCTCTTTAATTCTTTTAACGCAAGAAATACGTTTAAGCTCCAAAACAAGTTCATAAATTTTTACTTATTAGTTTCCACCAATCACTAACTCTCTTTTAAAGTAAAATATTTATTACTACTTTTCTTCATCACTCATTACTAATGATTATAATATATTTATTTTGTTTTTTCAAGTACATTTTTATGATACAATAAAAAAGAGGCGATAATTATGTTTAAATATACACTTGATAATAAAAGATATCATACATTAAATTATTATTATCAAAAAAAATATGGATGCAAAGTATTTAAAGTTAGTTTAAATGCTCACTTTTCATGCCCTAATATTGATGGCACTAAAGGACATGGTGGATGCATATACTGTGCACATGGATCTGGAGAATATTATGAAGATGATACTGATTTACTAACTCAGTTTAATGAAGTTAAAGAAATGTTACATAAAAAATGGCCAAAAGCAAAATATATTGGATATTTCCAAGCAAATACAAATACATATGCCCCACTTTCTGAATTAAAAGAAAAATATGAACTAATATTAAAACAAGATAATGTTGTAGGTCTAAATATCGCAACTCGTCCTGATTCTATTAGTGATGATGTACTAGATTATTTAGTAGAACTTAATAAAAGAACTGATCTAGTTATAGAACTTGGTCTTCAAACTATACATGATAAAACAGCCAAATTAATTAATAGAGGAAGCACTTTAGAAGAATTTGAAGATTGTTTGAAAAAATTAAATGACAAAAATATAAATGTTGTTGTACATATTATTAATGGCTTACCTTATGAAACAAAAGAAATGATGATTGAAACTGCTAAATATTTATCAAACAAAAAAATTCTTGGTATAAAAATTCATATGCTTCATATATTAAAAGATACTAACCTTTTTAAATTATACTTAAAAGAAAACTTCCACGTTCTTACTAAAGAAGAATATGTAGATATTGTATGTGACCAGCTAGAATATTTAGATGAAAAAATTGTTATTAATAGAATCACAGGTGATCCTGATAAGGATGAACTTGTCGAACCTACTTGGCTTACTAAAAAATTTGGTGTTCTTAATGACATTGATAAAGAATTAAAAAGAAGAGATACATATCAAGGTTTTAATAAAAGTATATTAAATAAAGTAAGGCAAATTATAGATAAGAATTTAAAAGAAAATGATATTGCAGTAGATATGACAACTGGTAATGGAAATGATACTTTATACTTATGTAATACTTTAAATAAAGGGTTTGTTTTCGGATTTGATACACAAAGTGATGCGATTAATAATACAGATAAATTATTAAAAGATAATAAAAAAGAAAACTATAAACTATTTAATGAAAGTCATGAAAATATAAATGTAACTTTAAAAGAATATAAAGGTAAAATAAGTTTAATACTTTTTAACTTAGGATATTTACCTAATGGTAATAAAAAGATTATGACAAATCATATAAGTACTGTTAATGCTATTAAAAATTCTTTTGAAATGCTTAATAATAAAGGAATTATACTTGCGGTTATTTATCCTCATGAAGAAGGTAAAAAGGAAGGAACCTGCATAAAAAAATATCTAGAAGATAATAACATTAATTACAATGAATATCATAATACTGATAATATTAATGCACCATATTTAATAGAAATAAAACGAGGAAACTAGTCCTCGTTTTTCTTATATTCTAATTTTTTGCATTTTTCACAATCTCTTTTAAACATAAGTGTAGATATCTTAACATCCTTTTCATCACATTCACTTACTATCTCATCACCACATACACTTCTAAATAAGTTAATCATTACTTCAAGTTCATTTTCACTTTTTTCTTTTATTAACTTTGTTAAAGCCTCTACATCATATTCATCTATGCATCTAAAATATTCGTCATTATCTTTACCACTAATAACAACTGGTGCTTTATTTTGTTTACACAAATTATAATTCATTATTATTCTTGATGTTCTTTTATTACCATCTTCAAATGGTTGAAGTCTAACAAGTTCTATATTAAATCTTGCTTCTTTTTCGTAAACTGGTAAATCACACCAAATATTATTATATGCATTAAAAAGTGCATACATCTTTGATGGTACTTCTCTTGCTGGTACAGGAAAGAAATGTTTTGCTTTTTTAACATCTACCTGTGTTTTTCTATACCCTTTTTGAAAGAATTCAATATCTTTATTAACTAAATCTGCAGTCTCTATTACATCAAATGGAGTTAATTTATCTGGATTACTTTCTATAAGATTCATAAAAGCATTCATATTATTATACATCTCAATTGCTCTATTTGAATCAGTTATTTCAGTTTTAGAATCTTCCATCTCTAAATTTCCAACTGTAAATCTAAATGCAAATAATTGCATATACTTTTGATAAAATTCATTTTGTTTTAAAAATTCTGCGAACAATATTACCACCACCAATATTTCATTTACCAGTATTATATATATTTTTAAAAATTTGTCAATAAAAAATCAATATCATCTATGACATTGATTTTCAATGATTATCTTTATTTATTCTTTCTTGTTTTTCTGCATAATAAGCATCCACTTTAAATAATAAGTTTTGACATTCATCATTTGTGACTTCATTACTATCCAAATTAGTCACCATATAACTTCTATCAAAATATCTAGAATCCACAAATGATTCAATCATAAGTTCCGTTAATTTTGGTAATCTATCTAATATATTATCAACTGATTCCATCTGCATTTCATTAACTGCATTAAAAATTAATAATTCTGATTCAGATATATTTAAATTATCACCAAATTTTTTATTTGTATTTAAAATTGTTGCATACCCATTATATATAGCACAATAATGTTTTTTTATTATATTTTTTATAAGTTCTCTTCTAATTTCATTTTTATTTAAACTACTTATATAATTTCTAGCATCATCTTTTCTAGTAAAACCCATTACACTATTCTTAAATACAAATTCTTCAAGAGCACCAACTACATTTTCATAACAGGCATAATCTCCACCCTTTCCCATTGTTGTAAGAATGGAATAATCTATCATACTAAGTTCTCTACTTCTATTCATTTTTTCTTCACCTTTATTATTGTAACACCAATAAAAAAATAATAATACAGCAAAACAAAAACTTTACATAAATTAGAAAAAAAAGATTGAAAGAAATCTTTCAATCTATCTTTGATATTTTGATAAAAGTACTGGTAATACTTGATTTACTATTGAACTTTCTACATTTTCAAATACAATTCCACCATCTTTAGTTGTTACAAGTTTTAATAATAAATCTTCATCATTAATTTCATCTTTGTCATAATTGCATTCCATAACTAATACATATTTTTTATTATTAATATTTTCTTCTGCAACTACAATGTATTGTCTACCATTTTCAAGTTCATATATATTATTTATCATAAGTGCATTCCTCCTGATACTTCACCTGTTAATTCAGAAATATCTGATAAATCAAGTGCATTTAATACATCCTCTGCTGGGAACCATGCATATCCTGCACCATTTCCTTGTGTAAAATGAACCCATGTTTTTCCATCTACAACATTAATTTTATCAAACATAGCATTTTTACCTGCACTAGTTATTAAAGATACTGGATCTGATGAATAACTACTTACATAACCTTCACCAAGTGAACTTAAATCAACCGGTTTTGTTGGATCAAATGTAGGTTCTGGTACTGGATCTGGTGTTGGTATATCTGGTTGCGTATCAATATCAGGAACTTTATCCATAAATTCTGGTTGTGTTTTACCAACTTCTGAATTATTTTCAACTTCAGTATTATCTGGAATATTTTTTTCAATAGCTGATGCTTCATGCATTTTATATACTAATTGTGAAAGCTTACCAATAGTATAACCTGCTGCCATACCATTTAAGAATACTTGTGTTTCTGGTTTTTTTAAGAAATTATTTACTTTAGATATAGCACTAGTTATTTTTGGATGCTTTTCAGCTTGTTCTTTAGTAAATTCTTTTACTTTTCCAACCATTTTTATAATTTTATTATTTTCATCATCTTTATGTTTTTCAGTATATACTTTTAAACCTTTTTTTGCAGCTGAATAAACAAGTCTACCAACAGATATTACTGTACCTGCTGTACCAGGTTGAAGTACAAATGATAAACCAAATCCTATTGCCCCTCCAAGAGCACCAATAGCTGCTTTTTTTATTTTTTGTTTTCTTTCTTCCTTCTTTTCTTCTTCTGTCTTTTCATTGTCTTTTTCTTCATCGTTTTTATTTGGATCAAGATCTTGATCGTCTTTTTTCTCGTTATCTTTACCTTCATCTTTATTTTCTGATTCATTGTTTCCTGAATTATTACCCTCAGATGAAGCTTTTTGTTGTTGATTTTTTCCTTTTAAATTATTAATTTCTTGTGTTAAATAGTTATATCTTGATTTTTCTTCAGCATATGCTTGTTCATTACCTTCTTCTTTTGCTTTTTGCATTCTTTCTGCACATGCTTTTAATTTTTCTTCTAAGTCTTTTATTTGATTTTCTATATCATTTGAATTATCGTTTGTATCTGTTTGAGTATTATTATTTTCATCAGATTGTGCATTTTCATTTTCATTAGATTGAGCGCTTTCGTTTGTACCAGCCTGAGTACTTCCATTTTGATTAGTTTGAGTATTTTCATTTGTCTTTTTTGGAAGTTCTGATAAATTTATTTGATTAAATATTTCATCAGTTAATAAATTTATTATCATATTTATATTTTAAATCATCAATCTGTTTTTGGATATAATCTCTTTCTCTACAAACATTTATATAATCTTGATCCATATAACGATCATCATAAGAAACATTATTATTATCTAATTCAATTTCTTTTTCCTCAATTTTTTTACTTGCATTTGATAAATCTTGTTTTAGTTCTTCAACTCTTAAATAATATGCATTCTTTCTTATCTCTTCTTGCATATTATGGATTGAATTGTTTATAGTAACTATTTGTGCATTTAAAGCAGTTATTTGACCATTTAAATTAATAACTTCTTGATCCATTTGAGGATAATTATTACCTTCATCTGCTAATGTATTCATTCTTTCGTCAAGATTTGCATTTACTTCTGCAAGGCTTGCATTTGCATCTGCAAGTTGTCTTTCTAAACCACCTAATCTTGTTTGAGGATACATCTCTGTATATCCATTCAAATTATTTATTTCACCTTGTATAGAATTTATTTCATTTGCAAGAGAATTATATTCTGGATCCATAAATTGGCTAGTATAATCAACACCATTTGCAGCTAATTCGTCCCCTCTTGCATTATACCTATCATTTGCATTTTTTAAATCCGCTTCTAAATTTGATTTTCTATAATTTAATACATATGCATAAACTTCATTTCTTTCGATATTCACTTCATTATTTAAACTTGTAAGTTCACCATTCAAAGCAATTATTTCTGGATCCATTTCCACATATGGAGTATTTTCATCATATAATTGTTCTGTTCTTGTTTTAATTAACTCATTTACTTCATTAATCCTATCCAGATTTCTTTCGATTCTTGGTTTTTCAACAGAATTTACATTATTACTTATTTCAGTAAAATCTTCTTCTATATTTTGTGGTGCTTGCTCAGGAGTTTGTTCATTAACAGGAGTTGGGTTTAATAATTGAGCCCACTTTTCACTAACTTTTTGGTTTGCATCCTCAATTTTTCTCTTGTTTGCTACAACTTCTTCAAATTCTTCTTGCGATGGTTTAGGTTCAGATTCTTGTAAATCAGTTAAACGAACTTGTAATTCATCATCTGCATCTAACAATCTTTGATATAAATCTGATAATTCTTGTTCTGTCATAGAATCTAACGAAGATTCAAAATTATCACTTTCTATATTTGTAATTAATTCATCAATATTCATATTAATACTCACCTTCTTTTATTTCTTTTGTTAAAATTTCTTCAAATAATGGTAACAAAATATTCGCAGTTTTTTCATCTTCTAATACCTTATTAATACCATTTTCATTATATACTAACTTATATATATTTAATGGTTCATCATTTTCATCTATTTTATTTGCAAAACCATATTCAATACTATCATATATCAAAGTTTCTAAAATAAAATATTCTCCATCATTCATGGTAATCAATTCATCTTTTTTTATCATATATATCGCTCCTATTCTCTAGTAAAATGATATCATAAGTTTAATTCAATGTAAATAAAAATTAATTTATTTGTCGTTTTAATGTAAACAAAAAAGAAATTTTATTTATGAAGTTGTCAACAAAAAGTAGACACTAAAAAAGAATTATTTGAAGCCT
>OGYE01002400.1_pt1 | contig 11485 bp, 10 predicted proteins | sample 1576471 | NCBI WGS metagenome assembly OGYE01 (sample SAMEA3541532, study PRJEB24748) | human gut metagenome | biome: human gut; feature: human-associated habitat; material: faeces | place: China | collected 2012
GTCCGCCCCTACGGCGGGACGTCGTGGACGCCGTTCCCTACAGGCGGTTATTGGTGGCGCTTGCGGCGGGACGATGCAGATATCGCCGCACGGAAAGCAGATCCTACAAAAAAGCACCCCCGCAGCCATCGGCTGCGGGGGTGCTTTTTTCAATGATGGAAGTTGGTCTGCGTGACCGGTTCCTTCCCCGGCAGGCCGAACTGCGCCTTGCCCAGCTGGATGGACTTCATCAGGAACGCCATGTTGCGTCCCAGCGTCCGCATGGTCTGCATTCCCTCCTTGTCCTGCCGTACCTCCTCCGGCGTGTTGCCGTAGACCATGTTCCAATACTGGCTGCTGGCCACAGGCATGCCGCATATAGTGAAGTACTTGTTCAGCGCGTCGAAGGTGGCGGTGTTGCCGCCGCGCCGGCAGGAGACAACTGACGCGCCCACCTTCATGGTCTTGTCGATGTAGGGCGTGCTGAAAAACAGACGATCCATAAAGGAGATGGCGCCGCCGGCGGGAGACGCGTAGTACACCGGCGAGCCGATGACCAGCGCGTCCGCCTGGGCAAATTTGGGCGCCGTCTCGTTCACCAGATCGTCGTATACGCAGCGGTGGGTCTTTTTGCAGGAGGCGCAGGCGTTGCAGGCGTGGGCGGTCTTGCCGGCCTGTACGATCTCCGTCTCGATGCCCTCGGCCTCCAGCGTGTCCGCCAGCTCCCGCAGCGCTGTGTAGGTGCAGCCCTTCTCGTGGGGGCTGCCGTTGATGAGTAATGCCTTCATAGTAAGTACGTCCTCCCGGATCAATAGCCAAAGATCATGGAGCGCTTGATGTCGCTGAGCTTGTGGGCGCCGCACATGGCCATGGTATCCTCCAGCTCGGCCTTCAGCTTGTTCACATAGACCTGTACGCCCTCGGCGCCGCCGCCGTAGACCATGTTCACGAAGGGGCGGCCGATGAGCACCGCGTCCGCGCCCAGCGCCAGCGCCTTGAACACGTCCATGCCGGTGCGGATGCCGCCGTCCACCAGAATGGTCATCTTATCGCCCACCGCGTCCGCGATGGCGGGCAGCACCTCCGCCGTGGCGGGGCACTGATCCAGCACGCGCCCGCCGTGGTTGCTGACCACGATGCCGCTGGCGCCGGCTTCCAGCGCCTTCTTCGCGCCGTTCACGGTCATGATGCCCTTGAGGATGAAGGGCTTACCCTCCGCCAGCCTCACGATCTCCTTCAGTTCGTCCACCGTTTTGCTGCCGGCGGGCGGCGTCAGGTTCTTCAGGAAGGGCAGACCGGCGGCGTCGATATCCATGGCAATGGCGATGGGATCGGCGGACTCCACCAGCGCCATCTTCTCGCGGACCAGGTCGATATTCCAGGGCTTGATGGTGGGCACGCCGCAGCCGTGGTTCTTCTTCAGCGCCTCGGCCGCCGCCTGGATCACGGCGGGGTTGGTGATTTTTTTGCTTGCATTCTTGAAATTGTATAAAAATATGATATGAAGACACCCGACCAGCCATAGGGCATGAAGGGAAGTCGCCGGTAAAGGCAGCGATACCGGCATCGGCACAGGCCGTCACCAGAATGTCGTTGTAGGTCAGATCGTCGTACTTGTCGCCGTAGTGCAGCTGCATGGCGCCCACCGGCGCGGCGAACACGGGCAGCACGGTCTTTTTGCCAAAGAAGCTGTAAGTGGTGTCCACCGGCACATTCTCGCAGATGGTGTCCATGTTGACGCACAGCTCCTGCCACTTCTGATAGTTGCGGATAAAGCCGGTGCCGAGCCCCTTGGCGCCGGGGCCGGGCACGGTGTTCTTGCAGGCCACACCGTTGCAGATGGGACAGGACTTGCAGTAGGGTCCCATGCAGGTGCGGGCGTTGGCCAGGATCTCCTGATAGGTCATAGTGAGTGCCTCCTTGTCATATATGTCTCTATGTATCTCCGTATAAGGTATAAAACATTGCAGCGCTATTCTACTCCCACCGCAGAAAAATGCAAGGCGGGAATTGGGCAAACATCGCCCCTGCCGGTACCGGGAATCTGTGCACCAGTCACAAACAATCAGTCCTCAAACCACGCCATAGCGCGGACAGGCGCGCCGTCGCTGCCCTCCCATTTCAGTGGGAAGCAGCCGAAAGAGAACAGATCGCTGCCGCACAGGTGCAGGTTTTTCAGGTTCTCGATGTTCAGGATATCCTTTTCCCGGAACAGCCGCTTGTGCCGCGTCAGGTTCTCATCGGCGATGGGATCCAGCCCGATCACGTCGAAGCCGATGCCCTTGTATTCTCCGGCCAGGATGTAGTCCAGCAGTTGGTCGTCCACGCAGGGATAGTCACCGAAGTAGGCGTCCGTGCCCCATCGGGCGTCCCACCCGGTGTTGAACAGCAGGAAGTCCGCCTGCGCCGGCTTGTCCCCGTAGGGCAGCAGCTGTGCCATGGTGATGGCCTCGCCCTCGCCCAGCCCGCGGCAGTCGATGACCAGCGCCCGGCCTATGAACTGCTCCGGCGGAAAGGCGTCCAGCGTGGTACGCCCGGCAAACAGGTGGGCGGGCGGATCCACATGGGTGCCGGTGTGGGAGAACATGCTCAGCATCGTCTCCTTGAAGCCGTCCTTTTCATAGGAGTTGGCGGCGGCCAGCACCGGCGGCTCTGTGCCGGGGTAGACGGGCATCCCCTCCCGGATGGTGTGGGTCAGGTCGATCACGCGCATAGAAGCACCCTCTTTCTTGGTGATACCGCCATTGTAATGCACCGCCGGCGGCGCTGTCAACCCCGCAGAACCGGGCTGCCGCGGAAGAAATCGTATATTTTGTGAACAAATATGGATTCCTTTGTGAACATTAGCACTCCTCTATTGACAGTGCTAAAATCGGCGCTATAATAAAGCCGAACCTTGAGAGAGGGGAACGGAAGCGAACCTCCCACAGGGGATGATATGTATACAAATCAGTGGTAACAGTCCTGCGGTGCCGGAAGAAAGACCGGAGCCGCCGGACAATACGAAATGGAGGAATGACGTATGTTGCCCAGCATTTTTGGTGAGAATTTGTTTGATGATTTCTTTGGCGATCCCTTTGGTATGATGCCCCGTGGCCGCGACCCGCTGTACGGCAAGCACGCCAGGAACCTGATGCGCACCGACGTCCGCGAGACGGAGGACAGCTACGAGCTGGACGTTGACCTGCCCGGCTTCAAGAAGGACGAGGTAACGCTGGAGCTGAAGGACGGCTGCTTGACCATTCAGGCCGTGAAGGGTCTGGATAAGGACACCTCCGATAAGAAGGGCAAGTACATCCGTCAGGAGCGCTACGCCGGCGCATGCAGCCGCAGCTTCTATGTGGGCGAGGCTGTGGAGCCGGAGGATGTCTCCGCTAAGTTTGAGGACGGCATTCTGACCGTCTCCGTGCCCAAGAACGCGAAGAAGCAGCTGCCCAAGAGCAGTTCCATCTCCATCCAGTAACGGATACGCAAAATCACCCCGCAGCTACGGCTGCGGGGTGATTTTTTCATGAAATTCGCTTTCGTAGGGGACGGCGTCCACGACGTCCCGCCGTAGGGGCGGACAGCTCTGTCCGCCCGCAGAAAGCGAGGAATACGGAATGACAGCGCCGTTCTCAGCTCCGCTTTAATTGCAGCTGTAATCTGTCGGCGATCATGGCGATGAACTCCGAGTTGGTGGGCTTGCCCTTGGCGGAGTTCACCGTGTAGCCGAAGTATTTTTGCAGCGTCTCGATGTCCCCCCTGTCCCACGCCACCTCGATGGCGTGGCGGATGGCGCGTTCTACGCGGCTGGCGGTGGTGCCGAACCGCTTGGCGATCTCCGGGTACAGCACCTTCGTCACCGCGTTGATCACGTCCATGTTCTGCACCGTGATGATGATCCCCTCCCGCAGGTACTGGTACCCCTTGATGTGCGCCGGCACGCCGATCTCGTGGATGATGGCGGTGACCATGGCCTCCAGCTGCGGCGCCGGCCGCACGCCCTGGGGCACGGCGGCGGCGTGGACGTGCTCCAGCAGGGACGCGCCGTCCACCGGCTTGGGCAGCAGGGCGTAAGCCCCCGTGTCCCGCGCGCTTTGCAGCGCGCCGTCGCCGAAATAGCCGGACAGCAGGATGCACTTCGTTTCGCTGTCATCCCGCAGCCGCCGCAGCAGCCCCACGCCGTCCAGACCCGGCAGCATCGGATCCAGCAGCAGTACCTGCGGACGGTGCTGCTCCACCGCAGCCAGCGCCTGCCGCCCGTCGCTGACGGATGCGGCGATGCGGATATCGCCCGCACTGCCCAGCTCCCGTTCCAGCCATCTTCGGTAATCCTCGTCGTTGTCTGCTATGCAGACGGTGATCTGCTCACTCATCGTAAGCTCCCCCTTAACAAATTATTTACGGTGCACAACGCATCAAAACACACCACGAATCGCTACACCGTTATCAAAAATAACACTTTTCCCCGGAAAATGCAACTATATTTTGTCGAACCGTTCCATTTTTGTTCGACATTTTTCGACACGTTTCGACAAAAGCGGGCGATTCTCCGCTTTTACACAAGATTTCACTCTAAATATAGTATATTTTCGTGTGACACCCCTGCCGGACGCGGCATAGACTGGACTGCGGGTCATGCCCGCAATCTGAACACAGGAGGCCGCACCATGGCAACTTTTACCAACCAAGCGACCCTGACCTACAACGGTCAGACCACCACATCCAACGTGACGGTGGGTGAGCTGGTAGAGACGCTCACCGCCGCCAAGACCGCCGTCGTCCCCACCTACGACCCGGACGGCCGCGTCACCTACGTTATCTCGCTGGTCAACAGCGGCGCCGCCCCGCTGACGGGGCTGACCGTCACTGACGACCTGGGCGGCTACACCTTCAACGGTGCCACCGTCTACCCTCTCAGCTACACCGCCGGCTCCGTGCGCTACTACCAGAACGGCGTTTTGCAGACCGCGCCCACCGTCACCGCCGGTCCTCCTCTTGTCTTTACCGGCATCACCGTGCCCGCCGGCGGCAATGCGGTGATCGCGTATGAGGCCGCGCCCACCGCCGCCGCTCCGCGCAGCGCCGAGGGGCTTGTCACCAACACGGCGACGGTCACCGGCGCAGGACTGGTGAACCCGGTAACGGCCACGGAGACGGTGTCGCCCACCGCCGCGCCGCGGCTGTCCATCAGCAAGTCCCTCTCCCCCACCACCGTGACGGAGAACGGGCAGCTGACCTACACCTTCGCCATGCAGAACACCGGCAACACGGCGGCGGACGCCGCAGCCGGCGCTGTTGTCACCGACACCTTCGATCCCCGGCTCAGCGGTCTGACCGTGACCCTCAACGGCACGGCGCTGACCACCCCGGCGCAGTACACCTATGATGCCGCCACCGGCGTGTTCGCCACGGTGCCCGGCGTCATCACCGTACCCGCCGCCACCTTCACCCAGGACGCCGCCACCGGCGCGTACAGCGTTACCCCCGGCACCGCTGTGCTCACCGTCACCGGCACGGTGTAACAGTAAAGCCCTCCGACCGGAGGGCTTTACTTATGCTTATTCTAATGCGTCGTGGCTTTCGAATACGTCGTTGATGCTGCCGTAGCGGTCGGCGGGCTTGTCCGGCTCCGCCGGAGATATGCCCTTGGCCATTTGCAGCTCCTGCCACTTCTCGCGGGTAATGAGCAGCTGCCGGGGCTTGCTGCCCTCGAAGGGGCCCACATAGCCCCGCTCCTCCATCTGATCCACCAGACGCGCGGCGCGGGAATAGCCCAGCTTTAACCGCCGCTGGAGCATGGACACGGATGCCTGTCCCGTTTCCAGCACCACCTCCACGGCGGCGGGCAGCAGCTCGTCGCCGTCCTCGCCGTCGGCGGACGCATCGGCTGTGCCGCCCTTGGCGCCCTTGTCGGACTTGGCGTCCACCGCCTGCTGGATCTTCTCGATCACGTCCTGGTCGTAGTGTGCCTCGCCCGCCTCGTCCTTGACGAACTTCACCACCCGGTCGATCTCCTCCGGCGTGATGAAGCAGCCCTGCACGCGGGTGGGCTTGGCATCGCCCAGCGGGAAGTACAGCATGTCGCCCTTGCCCACCAGCTTTTCCGCACCGGTGGTGTCCAGAATGATGCGGGACTCCATGGAGCTGGCCACGGCGAAGGCGATGCGGCTGGGGATGTTGGCCTTCATCAGGCCGGTGATCACGTCCGCCGAGGGACGCTGGGTGGCGATGACCAGGTGCATCCCGGCGGCACGTCCCATCTGCGCCACCCGGCAGATGGATTCCTCTACCTCCTTGGCGGCTACCAGCATCAGATCGGCCAGCTCGTCGATGACCACCACCACCGTGGGCAGCTTCTTCACGTCCTCGTCCGTCTCCGACAGGGCGTTGTACCCCGCCAGATCCTTCACGCCCTTCTCCGAGAACATCTTGTAGCGCTTCATCATCTCGAACACCGCCCATTGCAGGGCACCGGCGGCCTTTTTCGGGTCAGTGACCACCGGGATCAGCAGGTGCGGGATGCCGTTGTAGGGCGCCAGCTCCACCATTTTGGGATCCACCATGATGAACCGCACCTCGTCCGGCGTGGACTTGTAGAGCATGCTGACGATCAGCGAGTTGGTACACACCGACTTACCGGAACCGGTGGTGCCGGCGATGAGCACATGGGGCAGCCTGGCGATGTTGCCCACGATGTTGTTGCCGCCGATATCCTTACCCACCGCGAACGCCACCGGCGACGGGTGGTTGATGAACTCGCGGGACTCGATCACATCCCGGATGCGCACGGCGGTGACGGTGCGGTTGGGCACCTCGATGCCCACGGCGGAGATCTTGTTGGGCACCGGGGCGATGCGCACGCCGCTGGCGCCCAGCGCCAGGGCGATGTCGTCCTGCAGGTTGGTGATCTTGCTGAGCTTCACACCCTGATCCAGCGTGAACTCGTAGCGGGTGACGCTGGGGCCGTGGATGACCTCCCCGGCCTTGGCGTCCACGCCGAAGGATCGCAGGGTGTCCGCCAGGCGCTTGGAGTTGTTCCGCAGCTCCGCGCCCACCTCGGTGTAGTTGCCGCCCCGGTTCTCCTCCAGCAGGGTGATGGGCGGGTAGCGGTATGTCTCCTCGCCCTGCGCCAGCTCCTGCTCGATGGCATCGCTGACCTCCTGTGCCGCCGTCTCCACCTCCTGCTGCAGCTGGGCTTTTTTCTGCTTGTCGCTGAGAGGCTTTTTCGGTGCAGGCACTTCCGGCGCGGCCGCCGTCTCCTCGCCGCCGATGGGCGCGGGAGGCGTTACCGGCGGGCGCAGCACCTGATCCGGCGTGCGCACGTCCTCGCTGCGCCGGGGGAAGAAGGAGCTGGCGGGCGGAATGACCGCGCCGTCGTTCTCCCCGTCCAGCGGAATGTCGATGCTGGGGCGCTTCTTCCGCTTCGCCGCCGGCTTTTTCTCCGATACCGGGGCGGATGCCGGGGTGAAATCCTCCGGCAGGTCGTCAAAGTCGTCGTCCTCGTCCCGGCGCAGGCTCTCGCCATAGCTGCGGACGCGCTCCGCCGCCTCCTGGGGCGTCATGTGCAGCGCGCCCAGCAGCGCCGCCAGAAGCAGCACCACGAACACGATGATGGATACCACCTTGCTCAGCAGCGCCTCGCAGCCCACGGCCAGGCCGCCGGCCACCACGCCGCCGCAGCGCAGCGCCTGACCGTCCGCCCACAGCTTCCCGGCCAGACCGCCGCCGAATTCATACGCGGTGCGGCACAGCGCCAGATGGCACAGCACGCCGATCAGCAGCGGCAGCACCGCCACGCACACCGTGCGCAGGATCACCGGCCGTCCCTTGTGCCCCAGCTGGATCACCGCCACCGCCGCCAGCGCCGGCGCCGTCAGGTAATAACCCCAGCCCAGCGCGCCGCGCAGCACGCGGGCGATCCACGTCAGCAGCAGGGCGTCTACATTAAAATAGCTCACCAGCACGCACAGCGCCAGCAGCGCGCACACGATGCCGCCCACCAGCCGCGCGGCGGCGTTGTACGCCGGAGGCGGAGGCGGTGCCGGTGCTTTTTTGCGTCCGTTTCCTTTCTTTTGTGTCGATGCCATAGTTTACCTCACTTGATGCCCTGCAGGACGAGGGTCAGCACGCCCACCGCCCAGCAGTAATACGCAAACGCGCCGAAGCGCCCCTTTTCCGCGATGAATTTCAGCAGCCGGATGCACAGATAGCCCACCACCGCCGCTGTGACCACGCCCACCAGATACATGGGCACCTCCGCACCCACGATGCCGGTCTTTACCGCGTCGCCGATGGAGAGGATGTTGGCGCCTAGCACGGCGGGGATGCTCAGCAGGAAGGAAAAGCGCACGGCGAACTTCCGCTCGTAGCCCACGAAGCAGCCGGCGGTGATGGTCATGCCGGAGCGGGACACGCCGGGCAGCGTGGCCACCGCCTGTCCCACGCCCACCAGCAGGGCATCCAGCCAGCCGGCGCTGCGCTCGGTCTTGCGCCCCTTGCGCACACGGTCGCACAGGAACAGCAGGAAGCCGGTGAAGATCAGCGCCGCGCCCACGAAATACATGTTGTCGCCCAGCCCCTGCACTGCCTTGCGGATGGGCAGCACGGCGAACAGCGGCAGCGTGCCGATGATGATCAGCAGGATCAGCCGCCGCGCCGGAGGCACCGGCGTGGGCGTGGTGCGGTGCGCCAAATCGCGGATGCCGCGGAAGAACTCCACCACCATGTCCTTGATATCGCTCCAATAGGCGATGAATACGGCGATCAGCGTGCCCAGATGCAGCAGCACGTCAAAAAATTCCGGGATGTCGCCCGCGCCCTCCATGTTCAGCAGGTTCCGGGCGATCGCCAGATGTCCTGAGCTGGAGATGGGCAGAAACTCCGCCACACCCTGTACCAGTCCCAGCAGAAAAGCCTTCAGATATGTCATTACGCACCTCACGTCCCTTGTGATACGACCTATTATACCTTCCCAACAAAGGGGAATACTGTTCCAATATAACCAGAGTATACCACAGCGGCGGAGAAAATGCCACCTTTTATTTGTGACGCTGCTGTCACCCACCCTGCCGGACGTACACCGCCATCGGGAGCATACAAAAAAGGAACCGCCGGGGCGGTTCCTTTTTTGTATGGGACGGCATTGTCAATCGCCGCTCTCGCCCAGCCAGAGCTGGATGGCGGACATGTGCCGCGTGCGGGCGCGCTCCTGGCCGAAGCCCCACTGGAGCACCCGCCCGTCAAAGGGATAGACCGGCTTTGTCTGGCAGATATAGTTGCCGTAGCTGGTCAGCACGTCGGCTCCGCCGGTGCGGAAGGCGTCATACAGCACGTACACGCGCACATCCTCGGCACGGGAGGGACGCGACCACTGCGCCAGGAAGGAGTCCGCGCTTCTGGTACCGAATATGTCCGTGATCTGCCCGCCGTCATAGGTCAGTCCGTGCAGCGGCGCGGTCTGCTCCTGCCCCTGCCGGGTACACAGCAGCCGCCCGCTGCAAAGAGTACCCCGCGTCCAGTCCTGCTCCACCTTCCACGCCGGCCAGACGGTCATGCCCTCGGTGTAGCGGGCGGCGGGCTGGGTGTCGTAGCGCAGGTGGTGAATAACGATATACTGTCCGTCCGCCAGCTCCACCGCCACGCCGGTCATGGTCTGCTCCAGCGTGTCATACGCCCGGTAGACGTAGGTATAGCTGCGGGTGCCGTCGTCGTTTTTGGTGGTGACGGTGCGGTCGAACCACAGGGGATAGGCGGGGTCGGCGATATAGTGGGTCAGGGTGATCTCGCGGTATTCTGTGTCGTTGTACAGCTTATCCGTCTCCCGGTACACCGCTCTGGCACCGGCCATTTTTGCCACCTCGTCGGCGGTGAGGTCGTCCAGAACATTCTGGGGAAAGCCCTTTTGCAGCAGCTCCTGCCGGATCTGTTCATCCTGCGGCGCGTCATCACGGAGGTGCAGCGCCGCGGGGAAGCGCTGTCCCAGAAACATGCACAGCAGGACGGCGGCCAGCAGCGCGCCCAGATACGACCACAGCAGCACCCCGTTGGAAACGCGCACCGGGGCGGCGGTGACGGCGTAGCCGGTGTCCGCCAGCGAGCGGAAGAGCTTGGCCAGATTCCGCAGGATCAGGACATACACCAGCAGAAGGAGCAGCACCAGCAGCGTATGCTTGGTATCCATGGCGGCCAGCGCCGCGAGAAGGATATAGAAGATCACCAGCGCACCGGCGGCAGGGGCGGCGGGCTTCTCCGCGCCGGCGCTGCGGGATACGCCGATCATGCCCCGCCACAGGCAGACGTACACGGCCAGCTGGAGCGCCATGGCGGTGTACGCCGGCGCCATGCCCGCCTCCACCGGCAGCGCTGCCAGCACATAGCAGGCGCTGCGCACAGCCAGAGCCGCCAGCGCCAGCCGGAAGCCCCAACGGAGGGAGGCGTTCTCCCGCCGCAGTATCCGGAAGCCCAGCACCAGCAGCGCCGCGCCCACGGCGGTGAGGATCACGTCCAGATTCAGGAAATGCAGCGTGATGGTGGTCAGTCCCAATCCCCACAGGATGTAGTGCATGGCGGTGTGCCACGGGGTGACAGTATCCTGCGGCGGCGGAAGGGCGGACGCGTCCGCAAAGAGCATGTTTTCAAAATTCCGTTCATTCTCCACAGAAATCACCTCCCAGCTCCTGACGCAGCTTCTGTCGGATGCGGTAGAGCCGACCCTCCACGGCGCGGGGCGACAGACCCAGCTCGGCGGCGATCTGGGCGGTGGGCTGGCGGTACCAGTATTTGCGGTAGAACAGCGCCCTCTCATCGGAGGGGAGACGCGACAGCGCGGCGGTCAGCTGCTGCTGGCGCTCCCGGCGCAGCAGGGCATCCTCGGCGCTGCCGTCGCCGTGGGGCAGCCCCTCGTGCAGGGTGACGTCCTCCGGGTGTTGGGCGCGGAGACGGTTCAGGGCGCTGTTCCGCGCCAGAACCGTCAGCCATGTGCGGAAGCTGCCGCGCTTTTCGTCATAGAATGACGCATTCTGCCACAGCTTCATGGATATGTCCGCCAGACACTCCTCCCTGTCCCGCTCGTCCGGCAGCAGGGGCTTGAGGACGTAGCGCAGCAGCGGCGTGTGGCGGCGGAGAAGCGCCCGGAGCGCTTCCTCGTCCCCCTGACGGAGACGGTCGATCAGGTCTTTTTCGTCCAAGGCGTTTCACCTCCTCTATGGGACTATACACGATTTTAGAGGAAAACCCACGGAGATGCAAGAAAAAAGCAGGCGGCGCTGCCGTCTGCTTTTTCTCATTTCTCGTTCTTCAAATGCTCCAGCGCGGCGCAGGCGGCGGACTGCTCCGCCTCCTTCTTGCTGCGGCCGGTGCCGGTGCCGATCTCCGCGCCGTTGAGGGTGACGCGGAAGGCGAACTCCTTGGCGTGGTCGGGGCCGGAGGAGCCGGTCAGCTCGTAGCGGAGAAGCTGGTCGCTCTTGCGCTGCACCAGCTCCTGCAGCTCGGTCTTGTAGTCCCGGCGGCGCTCCTCCACCTG
>OGYE01002412.1_pt1 | contig 11447 bp, 8 predicted proteins | sample 1576471 | NCBI WGS metagenome assembly OGYE01 (sample SAMEA3541532, study PRJEB24748) | human gut metagenome | biome: human gut; feature: human-associated habitat; material: faeces | place: China | collected 2012
ATGCTTGTAAGTCCTACTTATGCGCAAAACGGTCCCAAAGGAACATTAAGGGTTGGAGCTGCAAAAGTGGACATTACTCCTAATCAAGATGAATTACCACCGAATTCTTTCGGTATCCTTGACCATATTCATAGCCGAGCTATTGTAATTGATAATAATCATACGAAAGCAGCATTGGTTACAGTAGATATAGGTGGTATCAGTGATGCTCAATGGAAGACTATAACAGAACGGGTTGAGACGGAAATTGGAATACCCCAAAATAATATAATGATTACAGCGTCACATACACATAGTGGAGCACGTTTAAAACCAGAAGTCTTGAATGAAAAAATATTCTCTTCCATTAAAGAAGCCACATCCAAACTACAACCTGCCCAAATAGGATATGGTAGTGGAGTTTCATATATCAATATCAATCGCAATATTTTTGATCAAGAACGTCACGGCTGGTGGGAAGGCCCCAACTATGAAGGGATATCAGATAAAACAGTTGCAGTCATCTGTTTCAAAACAATGGATAACAAACCCATCGCAGTATATTATAATTACGCAATGCATGCTGTTGCAGCAGGGCAGTTGGATATGATTAGTGGAGATGTACCAGGAACAACTTCCAAATACATAGAAGACACTTTTGATAATGAAATAATAGCAGTATGGTCAACCGGAGCCAGTGGTGACCAAAACCCGATTTACTTCAATCAGACGTATGAGTTACGAGATATCCGTATTAAGGAATATGCAAAAAGAGGCGAAGATATCTCAAATGCAATGCCTCCAGGAGGCACAGGGCTTGACCGGAACAACCCTCAAGTAGCAAAACTAATGCAACAACAGAAAGATATCATCATATCTATGGGGCAAATGTTAGGAGAAGAAGTTCAACATGTTATGCGTAATATCAAACGTTATGAAACAGTTATTCCAATTAATACGGGAAGCAAAATTATAACTTGTCCAGGACGTAACCGATTAAATAAAGGAAGAGCTGGCTACGAAGGCAAATATGAAGATGCAGACCCGATTGAGCTCCGTCTCGGTCTAATTATGCTAGACAATATACCTATTACATCTGTTAATGCAGAAATATTTAATTATATAGCAGTCAGATTGAAAAATGAATCTCCATATACACGCACAATGAGGGCAACAATAACAAATGGAACAGCACGTTCTGGATATATACCTAATGATGCAGCTTATGGTTTTCAGACATTTGAAGTACTTTCTTCCAGATTAAAACCCGGATATGCAGAAAGCGCCATTGTCAATGGACTACTTGATTTAATCAATGAAGCCACTCATTAAAAAAAGCTGGGCTATCCTTATAAAAAGGACAGCCCACATAACAAACTTTTGATTAACTAGAAAATGTGATTATGAAAACACATATATTTACCCAAAAATTCATATGGATAACATTTTTATTCATACTTTATTCCAATTCCATATTAGCTCAACAAATCAGTGTGACAGGAACTGTTATTGGAACAGATGATGAGCCTATTATAGGTGTTAGCATATTAGTTAAGGGAACCACCCAAGGAGTTATCACCGACCTTAATGGAAATTACACAATCAACACAAACAGTGATGCTACTCTTGTTTTTTCTTACGTAGGTTGCATAACCCAAGAAGTAGCTATCGCTGGTAGAAAAAAAATTAATATAACCCTCGTGGAAGACAGTAAAGCTCTGGATGAAGTAGTAGTTATCGGTTATGCTGTCGGTAATAAACGATCTGTATCAGGAGCAGTAGATCGTGTTACGGCAAAAGATATGAATCTTGGTTATATTGCTACTCCTATTGATGCCATCAGAGGCAAAGTTCCTGGTATGGTTATTTCTCAAGACGGTGGGAATGTTAATGCTGAACCGACTGTCCGCATTCGTGGAACATCTTCTTTATCAGGAGGTAATGATCCATTAGTAATCATAGATGGAGTCTTCGGATCCCTAGAGATGTTAAATACAATTGCAGCCCAAGATATTGAAGAAGTTACAGTTTTAAAAGACGCTTCTGAAACAGCCCAATATGGTTCACGCGGTGCAGCAGGCGTAATTGTTGTAACTACAGCTAAAGGAAAAGAAGGAGTTTCCAATATCACATATAATGGCCAATTCGGTATCAGCCATGCATATAAACAATTACAAATGTTATCACCTGACGAATGGAGGCATGTCAATCAAACTTTATTTTCTGGAGTAGGAAAAGATTTAGGTGCAAGTACCAACTGGATGGATTGGGTACAAAATTCTGTATATACCCAAAATAATCATACAGTCTCTCTTACACAAGCAACAAAAAAAGGAAGCATGCGTGCCACATTTGGTATAAATGACAGAACCGGATCAGTACGTAATACTGGTAATACCACGTATTACGGACGTTTCAACTCAAACTTACATGGTCTAAATAATAAATTGAGTCTTGAATTTAATTTATCTGCTATTTACCGTGAATCCAAGCCAGGTTCCAATGTTTGGTCAAGCGCTGCCGTTTATAATCCAACATATCCATCTGAAAGAAATCCAGAAACTGGTATATGGGACATTGACAACAATGTTTCATCAATGGTTGTACATCCAGGAGAAATAATGGAATACGATTTGAAAAATGAAAGCACACGCATTAATGCCAGTGCAAGAGCAACATATAAGATAATCGATGGATTATCATTAAGCGCTTTTGGCTCATTTATGTATGTAAACGCAAATAATAAAGCATATTACCCCAATGATGTATATGCTTATAGAGGTAATCGTGGACGTGCTCAGGTCAGCAATCGACATGGCAAAGATTGGATGGGTAATATACAAGCAAATTACTCAAAAGAATTTAACAAACATGCAATTAATGCTTTAGCTCTAGTAGAAGGTCAATCCTACTATACATTCAATAGTTCTGTATATACAGAAGGGTTTGATACCAACTACTTTAAATATAATAATCTTGCAGCCGGTGCCCTATTAAGTTATGGAAATGCATCATCAGGGGCTCAAAAGAACACACTTTTATCTTATATGGCACGCCTCAACTACATGTTTGACAATAAATATGTAATAACAGTGAATGCACGTACAGATGGTTCATCTAAACTTGGAGCTAACCATAAATGGGGATTTTTCCCTTCCGCATCTGCCGCATGGATTATCAGTAATGAAGAATTCATGAAAAAGCAAAAAATATTTTCTACACTTAAACTACGTGCCGGTTATGGAGTTACAGGTAATCAAGATGCTATTTCACCACTCAACTCTTTACAAGTCTTATCTCCAAATGGAATTTCATCTTACAACAATCAGTCAGTAGTAACTTATGCTGTAGCTTCCAATGCTAATCCCGATTTAAAATGGGAAACAAAATATACTTTTGATATTGGATTGGACTTTACAATGTTCAATGGTCGTTTACGTGGAACGATGGATTACTTCCATTCAACAACTAAAGATTTACTGTATACATATAATGTATCTGTTCCGCCATTTACATACCCCACCTTACTTGCCAATATGGGAGAAATGGTTAATAAAGGATTTGAATTTTCCATTTCAGGAGAAGTAATCAAAAATAAAAAATGGGGACTCAATTTATCAGGTAATGTATCATTCTTAAAAAATAAATTAATATCACTTTCAGGAGCATATAATGGTGAAGCATTAACTACCACAGACTGGGTAGTAGTATCAAGTGCAGGTGGTTCAGGGCTTACCGCAAACACAGCTGTTACTTATATGGCAGAAGGTTATCCCGTTGGTATTTTCCGTTTACCAGTACACGATGGCTTCAATCAAGCTTCAGATGGAAAGAAAACATATAAATTTAAAGATCTAGACGGTGATGGAACCATTGACCACTCAGATTCTGGAGATAGAGAGATACTTGGTCAAGTTGTACCAAAAGTCAACATGAATCTTAATGCACAGTTACGATATAAGCAATTCGACCTGTCTGTCCAATTCAATGGCGCATTTGGACATAAAATTTATAACGCAACCCATCTTAATTATAATAACTTAAACTTATTTCCTTCATATAATGTACTTAAGACAGCCCCTGACTTAGGTATCTATGATATTGTACATACTTCATATTGGCTTGAAAAAGGAGATTATGTAAACATTGAATATATAACATTGGGATACAACATTCCCACCAAAGTATTCAAAGTCTTTTCCAATGCTCGCATAGCACTTTCATGTAATAATGTAGCTACCATTACTGGTTATTCCGGACTAACTCCAATGATTAACTCAGCAAGTTTTCAAGGTGGAGTTGATTCTCGTAATATCTATCCTATTAATAGAACATATACTATTCAGTTAATTCTTAGTTTCTAAACATAAAAATAGAAAGCCATGAAGAAAAAAATATTAGGTTTAGTGACAATAGCAATACTATTACTAAGCAGTTGTTCTGATTTTCTTGACGAAGTTGCCTATGACAAATTCCAAAAAGAGGACGCATTAAGTAATCCCACATTAGTATATATCAATTCTGTTGCTGCTATATATTCAGGAATGGGATTACAAGGAACCTGCTTTGAGTTTCGTACATACCCTTACTCCTTTTTATCAGAATTCACATCGGATTTAGCAATGTTGCCCGGTCGTCAAGGTGACTGGGTAGATGGCGGTTTCCATCAGAATGCTTTCTTACACAGTTGGTCACCATCTTATGCGGCATTTTTAGCAACTTGGAATGACATTTACAAACAGATTAGTTTATGTAATTCTGCTTATGAAGACTTACAAGATATGATAGATAAGGGAGGAGAAGATTATCTCAAAGACTATCAATATGAAATTAGAGCTTGTAGAGCATTTTATTATTATCATGCAATAAATCTTTTTGGCAGGGTACCTATTATAGTTTCCTCAGATACCAAAGTGGCAGACGTAAAGCAACCAAATCGTACTCAAGTTTATGATTTTTTACGTGATGAATTAACCGATATCATACCACACCTACCTGAAGCAAAGTCCGCAGATTCAAACAGCCAATACTATGGGCGTATCACAAAGGCTGTCGGTTATATGATGATGGCAAAACTAGCTATCAATGCACCAATCTTTTCAAAAGAAGATTGGAACGATGGCTCCTTCACTGGAGGAATTAACGCAGTAGAATCCTATATTACAAATGCCGGAAAGAATATAACAATCACTCTTGAAGGAACTACACGTAACGCCTGGGAAACTGTTATATACTGCAAACAACGTATTAAAGAATTAGGATATGCACTAGCTGATAACTTTAAATCTAATTTCCTTGTAGGCAACGAAGGTTCTATTGAAAATATTTTTATTCGTCCTAATGATACAGACACTTACCGCCTTAGTCAAAATTTACATTGGTACTCATTGCATTATGCACATTCTGCTTCGCCAGAACCGCAATACCCGTCCGGCGTTGACGAAACATACGCCGATGGCGACCCAGCGTCAGACGCCTGCTACGGCAAAAAAAGCGTCGTCTACGCAATCTCGCCTGCAGAATGCTGGTGCGAAGAAACGCCCTAAAGCGGCGGTTGGACGTTAAAAAATATCCCCGGTAACAGAATGCTGCCGGGGATTTTTTTATCATTCTGCGTACATACGCAAGCAGCGCAGGCAGTCGAAATAGTCCTGTGCATCAAGACGCGTATTGGCTCTGTTAGCTTCGGATTTGGCAGCATAGATTTGTGGGCGTAATGCTTTCATATCCTGCTCAAGCCGGGCGATTTTGGCATTTAATGTTTGCACATTGCTCGCCAGCTGATTGATCTTTTGCTCATTGACGCAGCCACTGAGCAAGCAGGTTGCCAGAACAACAGCTCCCACGGTGAAAATCGTTTTCATATAGTGTTCCCTTTTATTTATTGTTCCGGCTAATTGTTATTTAATTCAGCTCATTGTTTTAATCTGGCGGCGGTTTTTGCCTCAATCTGCTTAAGTAGGCTGCCGCTGTTCGGGCGGATAAAATCAGCGATTTCCCACTTACCTTCGCGCCGCTGTAAAATCAGTTCTTGCTCTTCGTTGTTGCCATTGGTCAGCGTAAAGCGAACATGAATGCGGGCGGAATCGGTGGTTTTCTCCAGGACTCGAATTTCATCAACGCGTGAAAATAACGACTCTTCGCCAAAACAGATCGGATTGTCGTAAATAAATTGCCGTTCTATTTGCATATCTTCATCGGGATTGTTGGCCGTCTTGAAGGTGGTTTTATAGAAGGCATTGACCGCCTGGCGGTAAGAGTCGGAAACCACCCACGTCCACGGCCAGCTATAATCAGCAATATGTTCAAAGAGTTCGGCAACAAAGGCTTCCGGCTGTTCTTTTTGCAACGAAGCTATAGCGGCCAGCGTTTTTTCATTCTCGCTATTAACCGCTTGTAAGACGCTGCCATGATTGCTGACAATATCGCCAATGACCCAACGACCATTTTCCGCCACCATTTTCAGTGTCTGCGAGGTCTTTTCTTTATCGTCTTTAAAGATACGAAAGCGCACAACGGCATCGGCATGATCGGCGTCAGTTTGGGTTATCGCTACGCTTTCTAACACCAGATCGCCAAAATCCTGACAATCACAAACCGGATCATAATCCAGCCAGCCAATATTGCCCGGCAGCGTAAGATTGTCGTTCAGGGTAAGCGCCTGTTGAATACGCGCAGAAGTTATCGCTCGCTCTCCGGTTTCACCAAAATAAGGGGCAGTGGCATCTGATTTATAGTTCTGATAAATATGCCGGACTGTTTGTTCTACGGTCTGTGAGGGGGGCTGTGCGTGTACGGTAAAACTTGCCAGGGCTGCTAAAAACAGAAGTATTATTTTCATCTGTTTTTCACCTCTCCGTTGCGTTTATCCCGGATATAGATGAGTTGTTCTTTTAAGAGCTTCCGGCTCTGCATGATGATGTCCTTATATTTGGCATTCCTGAACAAGGAAGAGTAGCAACGGGCGGGACGCGAGGGGAATAAATGATTTCTGAAAAGTCCGGTAGCGGAACATTACCGCCACCGGGAGAATTTGCACGTTAGCCGCCGAACTGGTCAGGATCGGGACCGAGACGCTTGCCCTGATCGAGTTTTGCAATTTCGCCAAGTTCGTCTTTGTCGAGACGGAAATCCCAGACATCAAAGTTTTCGACAATGCGTGAAGGTGTGACCGATTTTGGGATCACCACCAGGCCGCTATCCAGATGCCAGCGGATAACAATCTGCGCAGGGGTTTTGCCGTATTTATCTGCCAGATCGCGAATGACTTTCTGATCGAAAACGCCTTTCCCTCCTTGCGCTAATGGGCTCCAGGATTCGGTCTGGATTTTGTGTGTCGCGTTCCAGGCATGTAGCTGGCGTTGTTGCATCAGCGGGTGAAGTTCGATCTGGTTTATCACAGGCGTCACGCCAGTTTCATCAATCAGGCGTTGCAGGTGATGGATCTGGAAGTTGCACACGCCGATGCTTTTGATTAATCCCTCTTTTTGCAATTCGATCATGCCTTTCCATGCTTCGACATAATGGTCGATAGCGGGAACGGGCCAGTGCATTAAATAGAGGTCGATATAATCAAGCTGGAGTTTTTTCAGGCTGTCGAGCAGGGCTTCGCGGGGGCGCTTGTGGTCGTCGTTCCACAGCTTAGTGGTGATGAACAGTTCTTCTCTGTTGACTGAGGCATTTTTCAGGGCTTTGCCGACACCTTCTTCGTTCTTGTAGGCTGCGGCGGTATCAATCGAGCGATAACCCACTTCTAACGCTTTTTGAATGGCGGTGATTACTTCCTCATTACTTGCTTGCCAGACGCCCAGTCCCAGCTGGGGCATGACATTGCCATCCTGTAGCTTAATAACGGTTGGATTAGCCATACGTTCCTCCTTTATATGAACTCACCGGAGCAGGCTCCGGTGAGGTGTTGTGAACTTAAGTCTGGACGAAATGCCCGAAAACGAAAGTTTGAGGCGTAAAAAGCTTAGCGGGCGGCTTCGTATATACGGCGGCTGACATCCAGCGTAATGTCATGATTTTCGCCCAGTTGGGTCATGCCGTGCTCTTCCAGTTTTTTCAGCAAAGCCGGGATGGAGCTGCCGTCCAGACCGTAGTCGGAGAGGTGGGTCGGCACGCCTAATTGCTCAAAGAAATTGCGGGTTGCGGCAATCGCGGCGTCAATACGCTCATCGTCTGAACCTTCAGTGATGTTCCAGACGCGTTCAGCATATTGCAGCAGCTTAGCGCGCTTGGTATCGCGTTTTTCATTCCACAGTGCAGGCAGGACGATAGCCAGTGTTTGCGCGTGATCCAGACCGTGCATCGCAGTCAGTTCGTGGCCCAGCATATGCGTTGCCCAGTCCTGCGGTACGCCAGCGCCGATCAAACCGTTCAGCGCCTGAGTCGCCGCCCACATGACGTTGGCGCGCACATCGTAGTTTTCTGGCTCTTTCAGGGCTTTCGGACCATCTTCGATCAGCGTCAGCAAAATGCCTTCTGCGAAACGGTCCTGAATTTTGGCATCAACCGGTTTGGTAACATACTGTTCCACGGTGTGTACAAAGGCGTCCACTACGCCGTTAGCCACCTGACGCGACGGCAGGGTGTAGGTATAAACCGGATCGAGCACGGCAAATACGGGCTGAACATGGGCAGAATGGAACGCCTGCTTGTCGCCTGTGGTTTTACGGGAGATCACCGCGCCTGCGTTGGATTCTGAACCGGTTGCTGGCAGCGTCAGCACACAGCCCATCGGGATGGCGCTTTTAATCTCTTTGCCGCCCGTTTGCAGAATGTGCCACGGATCGATATTTTCCGGATAGTTAGCCGCTGCGGCGATAAATTTGGTGCCGTCCAGTACAGAACCGCCGCCAACCGCCAGCAGAAAAGTCACTTTTTGTTCGCGAACCAGTTTCACGGCGTTCATCAGCGTTTCATAAGCCGGGTTTGGTTCAATACCGCCAAATTCCAGCACGTCCATGCCTTTCAGGGCATCCAGAACTTGATCGAGAACGCCGGTTTTTTTCACGCTGCCGCCGCCGTAGGTAATCAATACGCGAGCATCGTGAGGAATTTGTTCGCGTAAACCAGCGATTGCGCCTTTACCAAACAGAATGCGGGTTGGGGTGTGCAGATTAAAGTTGTTCATTACTTGCTCCCTTTGCTGGGTCAATATGAGGGCAGAGATCGGTCTGCCTGATGTTTTTCATTGTGGTCGCCAGCGCCGTACCTCTCAATGCTCATTTCTGCCAATGTCTTGCCTATTTCTCCAGAGTGCTGGAGAAATGCTACAAAATTGCGCACAATCAAATTGCCGCATTATTCCTAAGAAATTACGCGATATGAAACGTGAAGAGATTTGCCGCTTGCTGGCGGATAAAGTTAATAAACTGAAAAATAAAGAAAATAGTTTGTCAGAGCTGTTGCCCGATGTGCGTTTGTTGTATGGCGAGACGCCTTTCGCACGCACACCGGTGATGTACGAGCCTGGCATCATAATTCTCTTTTCCGGACATAAAATCGGTTATATCAATGAACGCGTGTTTCGTTATGACGCTAATGAATATCTCCTGCTGACGGTGCCGTTGCCGTTTGAGTGCGAAACCTATGCCACGTCAGAGGTGCCGTTGGCAGGGTTGCGTCTCAATGTCGATATTTTGCAGTTACAGGAACTGTTGATGGACATTGGCGAAGATGAACATTTTCAGCCGTCAATGGCAGCCAGCGGTATTAACTCCGCCACGTTATCAGAAGAGATTTTATGCGCGGCAGAGCGGTTACTGGATGTGATGGAGCGACCGCTGGATGCGCGCATTCTCGGCAAACAGATTATCCGCGAAATTCTGTACTACGTGCTGACCGGACCTTGCGGCGGCGCGTTACTGGCACTGGTCAGCCGCCAGACTCACTTCAGCCTGATTAGTCGCGTGCTGAAACGGATTGAGAATAAATACACCGAAAACCTGAGCGTCGAGCAACTGGCGGCAGAAGCCAACATGAGCGTATCGGCGTTCCACCATAATTTTAAGTCTGTCACCAGCACCTCGCCGTTGCAGTATTTGAAGAATTACCGTCTGCATAAGGCGCGGATGATGATCATCCACGACGGCATGAAGGCCAGCGCGGCGGCGATGCGCGTCGGCTATGAAAGCGCATCGCAATTTAGCCGTGAGTTTAAACGTTACTTCGGTGTGACGCCGGGGGAAGATGCGGCAAGAATGCGGGCGATGCAGGGGAATTAAATACGTTCCCGGTACAGCAACCGGGAACGGGGAAAATCGTCAGGCGTTACAGTATTTTTTTTTAATCACCACAAACAGCGTGCCCAACAAGCCAGCGGTTAACAAGGCAATTGGCAGGATCATCAGGAACGTCATTACCTGATCTTCATGTCGTTTAACGAACGGAATCATACTTAAGGCATAGCCGAAACTGGTTACCACGCTGACCCACAGCAATCCGCTTAACCAGTTGAAAAACTGGAAGCGGCGGTTTGGCAGACCGGAAATTCCCGCCATGGTTGGCAGCAGCGTACGGACAAATGCAAGAAAACGTCCAGCCAGCAGCGCCAGCAGACCGTGGCGGTCAAACATGCAGGTGGCGCGCTGGTGATATTTAGCAGGAAGCTGTGCCAGCCAGCCTTTCACCGTTTTGGTATTCCCTAACCAGCGCCCCTGAATATAACTTAGCCAGCAGCCCAGACTTGCTGCGGCGGTCAGAATCGCAATCGTAGGCAGAAAATCCATAACCCCCTGGGCAATCAATGCGCCTGCCAGTATCAACAAGCTGTCGCCTGGCAAAAATGAGGCGGGCAGCAAGCCGTTTTCTAAAAACAGCGTGGCAAACATAACAAAGTAAACAACGCTAACAATATGAGGGTCCGCCAGCGCGGCAAAGTCGTGTTGCCAGAGCGCAGCGATGATATCTTGAATAACAGCCATGGACTTTCCTGTGGAACAGCGTTTAAGCCTTTATCTGCCTATTGTACTCCTGAATCGTCCGGGACGCCTTGATCCCGGACGCAACAATTTAAGTCTTTTCACAATAAAATGTCTGCAAAATTGTCCAAAAGTGGCAATGTTATACAATTCGCGCAAAACCGGCGTCCAGATCGGCAATCAGATCGTCGACATCTTCCAGACCAATATGCAGGCGAATCAAGGTCCCGCTAAAATCGATCTTGCCTTGTGGGCGAATGGCGGCGATATGTTCTGGTTGATTTGCCAGGATCAACGATTCATACCCGCCCCACGAGTAGGCCATGCTGAATAAACTGAAGTTATCCAGATAGTTCGCCAGCTCTTCATCATTGAGTTTTTTCTTAAGCACAAAGGAAAATAGCCCGCTGCTGCCTGTAAAGTCTCGTTTCCAGAATTCGTATCCTTTACTGCCAGGCAGAGCAGGGTGGTTAACTCGTGCTACTTGGGGATGTTCTGCCAGCCATTCAGCCACTTTCAGACTGCTTTCATGATGTTGACGCA
>OGYE01002415.1_pt1 | contig 11446 bp, 6 predicted proteins | sample 1576471 | NCBI WGS metagenome assembly OGYE01 (sample SAMEA3541532, study PRJEB24748) | human gut metagenome | biome: human gut; feature: human-associated habitat; material: faeces | place: China | collected 2012
AATTTATAAAAATACCATAGAAATTTTCACATATTAGCAAATAAAACAAAAAGTATAAGAAATGAAAAAGAAATTGGAATAAAAATAAACAAAAGTATAAGCCAAATAAAGAAAGAAAATGTGCAATTTTACGAAAAAGTGAAATTTATTATATTTTTTGTCCTATTTCGTCCAAGATTTTATTCAACGACTATGATATGATTCTTAGACAGTCAAATGTAAAAAAATATATGTTTGAAATGTGATGAAAAAGTGTATATTCTGTGAACTGTATAAATAAACAATGTGGATGATATATGTTATGCAACTAACGCAAACAACAGAGGTTATAGGAGCTGTTGAAATATAAAGAATGGAAAGGAGGTTTCTGCAGGCAGTAATGTCTGTAAAGTTGAAATACACAGGGAACTGTGAAAACAACATAGGAACAGAAAAGGAAAACTGTTCAGTTAAGTAACCAGGAGGTAAAAGAATGAGGAAGAAGTTTAAAAAGCTTGTTGGAATTACAACAGCAGTGGCAATGGCTGTTTCATTAGTTCCGACAAACGTTTTTGCAGAAGAACCAGAAGTGGCAGTAGCGGAAGAATCTGCAAAGAACGATAATCTTTTAAGAGTCTGGTATGATGAACCAGCGACAGATTGGCAGACGCAGTCATTGGCAATTGGAAATGGTTATATGGGAGGCCTTGTATTCGGTGGTATTAATAATGACAAGATCCACATTAATGAGAAAACAGTCTGGGAAGGTGGACCGGCTGATTCTTATGATTATACCTATGGTACAACAAATCCAATTGATACAGATGCGGACCTTCAGAAAATCAAAGACAATCTGAATGCATTGCGTGAAAAATTAGATGATAAATCTGAGTTCGTATTTGGTTTTGATGAGGATTCCTATCAGGCAAGCGGAACTGACACAAAAGGTGAAGCAATGGACGAACTGAATAAGTTGATGGGAGATCTGACAGGATATGATGCACCGACAGATTATGCAAACTTATTTATTTCTAACAATCAGGATGAAAAAAAGGTATCCAATTATGTCAGAGATCTGGATATGCGTACAGCTCTGGCAACAGTAAATTACGATTACGAAGGTGTTCATTACACAAGAGAATACTTCAACAGTTATCCAGATAACATCATGGCAGTACGTTTGAGTGCTGATCAGGCTGGAAAGATTAGCTTTGATACAAATCTGGAGAACTTAATTAACGGAACTGCTTATACAAACACAGTTGATGGCGATACAATCACAATGCGTGATGCATTGCCAACGAATGGTTTGAATGTAGAGGCACAGCTGAAAGTGATCAATGAAGGCGGAAGTCTTTCTACCGGTACAAATGGTGGAAATCCTGCAATCACTGTATCAGGTGCAGACGCAGTTACATTGATCTTTGCATGTGGAACAGACTACAAGATGGAACTTCCAAACTTCCGTGGTGAGGATCCGCATAAAGCTGTTACAGCAAGAATTAATGCTGCAGCAAAGAAGGGATATGAAGCACTGAAAGCAGATCATGTGGCAGATCATGATGCATTGTTCTCACGTGTGGAACTGGGATTTGACGAAGAGATTCCACAGATTCCAACAGATGAACTGATCAAAAAATATCGCAACATGATAGAAAACAATGGTGGCGATATTCCTACTTCAGCAGAACAGAGAGCTTTGGAAATTATGTGTTACCAGTTTGGTCGTTATCTGACAATTGCTGGTTCCAGAGATGGTGCTCTTCCGACAAATCTTCAGGGTGTTTGGGGAGAAGGATGGTTCACATGGTATGGAGATTATCATTTCAATATCAATGTTCAGATGAACTATTGGCCAACAATGGCAAGTAATTTAAGTGAATGTATGAAACCATACAATGATCTTTTGAATGTACTGAAACAAGCAGGTCGTAATGCGGCAGCTGCATCATTTGGCATCAAGAGTAACCCGGGTGAAGAAAATGGATGGCTTGTAGGCTGCTTTAGTACACCGTATATGTTCTCTGCATTGGGACAGAAAGATAATGCAGCCGGATGGAACCCGATTGGTTCTGCATGGGCACTTCTTAACTCTTATGAGTACTATCTGTATACAGGAGATACACAGTACTTGAAAGACGAGTTATATCCGTCTATGAAAGAAGTTGCAAACTTCTGGAATGAAGCTCTTTACTGGAGTGAGTATCAGCAGCGTTACGTATCTGCTCCTTCTTACTCACCAGAGAACGGACCAATCGTAAATGGAGCATCATACGACCAGCAGTTTATCTGGCAGCATTTTGAAAATACAATTCAGGCAGCAGAGACATTAGGAGTTGATGCTGATCTGGTTGCAGAGTGGAAAGATAAGCAGTCAAAACTGGATCCAGTATTAGTTGGTGATGACGGACAGGTGAAGGAATGGTTTGAAGAGACGTCTATCGGAAAAGCACAGGCAGGAGATCTTGAGGAAATTGATATTCCACAGTGGAGACAGAGCCTTGGTGCACAGAATTCAGGAGTGCAGCCACCGCATCGTCATTTGTCACATCTGATGGCATTATATCCATGTAATCTGATTAACAAAGACAATCCAGAATATATGGATGCAGCAATTGTATCTTTGCAGGAAAGAGGACTTGATGCAACAGGTTGGTCAAAGGCTCACAAACTGAACCTCTGGGCTCGTACAGGGCATGCTGAAGAAGCATTCCAGCTTGTACAGTCAGATGTCGGAGGAGGAAATTCAGGATTCTTAACAAATCTGTTCTGTTCTCATGGTGCAGGAGCAAACTATAAAGAAAGACCAATCTTCCAGATTGATGGTAACTTTGGTTATACAGCTGGTGTTAATGAAATGCTTCTTCAGAGCCAGCTTGGATATGTACAGTTCCTTCCGGCTATTCCGGAGCAGTGGAACACAGGTCATGTAGAAGGTATTGTTGCAAGAGGCAATTTTGATATCGATATGAAATGGTCTAATGGAAAAGCAGACCGTTTTGCAATTACTTCAAACAATGGTAATACATTCACAGGTGAATATGACAATATTGCAGCTTATACAGTAAAGAAATCTGATGGAACAAAAGTAGAAGTACAGGTTCTTTCAGACAATAAGATCTCTTTCCCAACAGTGGCAGGAGAAACTTATACAATTGACTTTAATGCATCACCAGATAAACTTCAGGGTGTAATCGATGCAGCAAAAGAAATTTCAGCACAGATGACAGATGAACTTCTTGCTGAACAGAAAGCACATTTGGATGAACTCATCCAGACAGCAGAAAAAGCAATCTCAGAAGAAAAATCTGACGAATATGAGAATCAGTCACAGATTCTCAGCAAAGCAATTCAGGTTGCAAAAGCTGCAATGACATTAAAAGATTCCTATTATCCTGCAAAGGAAGTATATGATGGAAGAGATCTGGAAGAAGACTGGGCAAGTTATATTAAGACAGCAGCAGATTTAAACAATCAGTTATCTGCAGCCGTAGAACTTCTGAAAGATACAGAAGCAACAGTAAGTGAATTAGAGCTGATGAAAGAAAGTGTTGATCATGCGAAAGATGCTCTTCCGGAGCTTTGGAACAGACTGACACTGAAAATCACACCAGATAATCAGCTGACACTTGGAGAAAACGATTTAGTTGAGATTACAAGTGAATTTAATGATCTTCAGATCAGATACACAACAGATGGAAATGATCCAATGTGGTTCTCTGATGAGTACACAAAACCATTTGCACTCACAAAATCAAAACAGAAAATCAAAGCTGCTCTGTTCCTTGGCAGACGTCAGATGAGTGAAGTATTTGAAGCAGAATATCTCAGCGAAGAAGGATTAAATTCCGCAGAAGGCATTGAAGAGAACTACATTGCTGCTACAGATAACGAAACATCAGGAGATAGTGAAGGAATTGCAAATGCATTGGATGGAAAGAATGGTACAGCATGGTATCCGTCAACTTTCCCAACAGTGCTTGAAGTTGAGTTTGAAAAACCGGTTAAGGTAAATACAGCAGAAGTTGCATTAGACTGGTTCTATGAGAACTATTATGACATTACAGATATGGATATCGAATACTGGAATGGAGATGCATGGGTTCCGGCAGTTGAGGGAGCTTCATTAGGAGATATTTCCAAGGTATTTACATTCGATGAATTTGAGTCCAACAAAGTAAGACTTAAGATTAACGAAGCATGGAAATATGCTTACTACGGTTATATCGGTATTGATGCATTCAGACTGTTTAACCTGAGCGACAAAGTAACAACAGATAAGAGTCTTTTGGATCAGGTAATCTCTGTAGCACAGAAATGTGTGGACAATGGAGAAGTAGATGAAGCAATCGAGAGTGTACAGGAGAGCTTTAACAAGGTATTTGCTTATGCAAAATCAGTCAGTGCAAATATCCAGTCCAGTCAGAGCACAATTGATGGCACGAGAGATGCATTGATTGAAGAAATCCAGAAACTTGGATTTAAAGCAGGAGATAAGACGAATCTGCAGAATCACTATACATTATACAGTGCATTAGATCTTGATCAGTATATTGATGGAGAAGAAAAAGATGCATTTGTAGAAGCACTTGAGAATGCGAAAGCAGTGATTGAAGATGGTGATGCAATGGAGGCAGATGTTGTAGAGGCAGATCAGCAGCTTCTTCGTGCAGCAGATGCATTGATCAAGAAAGGGGACAAGACGTCTCTTCAGAAACTGGTAGATTCCACAGCTGATTATAAGAAAGAGAATTATCTCAGCGCAGGATGGAATACATTCGAAGCAGCACTTGATGCAGCGAAGAAAGTACTTGCAGATGAGTCTGCAACACAGGAAGACGTAGACAAGGCAAAAGAAGTTCTTACATCAGCAATGACAGCACTTCGTTACAAAGCAGACAAGTCCGTACTGGAAGAGATCATTGGAAAAGCAAAAGCAATGGATCTGACCGGATACAGCGCAGAAAATGTTGCACTGTTCAATGCGGCTCTTGCTAAAGCAGAAGCAGTTATGGCAAACGAGGAACTTTCTGTTTACGAACAGCCAATCGTTGACGCAGCAGTTCTTGATCTGCAGAACGCAATGAAAGCTCTGAATGATGAGAAAGATAATGCATCAAAACCGTCGAACCCATCAAAACCGGGAAGTGGAAATGGAAACGGTGCTACAGGATCTGACAAGAATAATGGATCAGGTTCTGATGGAAAACATCAGGCAACAACAGCAGGTAAGCAGAATGGCGGAAACACAGTGAGCGGAACAAACGGAAAAGCAACTAAGACAGGTGATGTTACACCGATCATTCCGGCGGCAGCAGGTGTTATTCTTTCAATGGCAGCAATTGTTGTTGTACTGAAAAAAAGAAAAAGATAATAAAAAAGAATCAAGAAGTGGAACAGAAATCAAGAATGGTGAACTTCAGAAAATAGTAACACGGAAGGATTCATGAGAGACAGAGAGGACTTTTTAGACGAAGTCCTCTCTTTTTTTGAGCAATAAAAACATCTTATATCCCCCCACCTGGCTTGTGGGTTTATTCTGTTTTTTATACAATAAATTGCATTGAAAGAAAATAGACAGCATGAGGAGAAAACGATGAAACGAAGAAAACTATCACAGGTGATCGCGGTAACCTTAGCAGTCTGCATGTTGGCAGGTTGTATACTTACAGGCTGTGGAAGCAAATCAGATAATGCAAATAAAGAGACTACACAAAGCGGATCTACATTAATCTATGGAAGTAATGATTACACAAGGATCAATCCGGCTATTGATGAGCATGGAGAGATTAATTTGCTTCTGTTTGACGGTCTGACAGCACATGATGAGAATAATGAGGTAGTACCGGGACTGGCAGAATCATGGGAGCTGGATGACGCGACAAATACTTATACATTCCATCTTAGGGATGATGTAAATTGGCATGATGGAGAGAAATTTACAGCAGATGATGTTGAGTTTACGATCAAAGCAATCATGGATCCGGACAATGAATCAGAGATTGCTTCTAATTACGAGGATGTTACAGAAATCAATGTGATCGATGATAAGACGATTTCTTTTACACTTCGGGATAAGAATGTGGCATTTCTTGACTATATGACAATTGGTATCCTTCCGAAACACTTACTGGAAGGCAAGGATATGCAGACAGATGAATATTTCCATAATCCAATCGGAACGGGTCCGTATAAGATTCAGGAGTGGGATGAAGGACAGAGTATTACACTTGTAAAGAATGAGGATTATTATAAAGGAGCTCCGAAGATTGATACAATCGTGTTTAAGATTGTACCGGATGATAATGCAAAGGCACTCCAGTTAAAATCCGGTGAGATCAATCTGGCAAAGGTGACACCGAAGGATGCACAGAATTTCACAGATGATGATACTTTTACAGTATATGATATGAAGACAGCAGATTACAGAGGTATCCTTTATAACTTTAATAATGAGTTCTGGCAGAGGAACAAAGATGCAATTCCGGCAATCAGCTATGCAATCGATCGTCAGAAGATGGTAGACAGTGTTCTTCTGGGAGAAGGAATTGTAGCTTATGGTCCGCTTCAGAGAAATAAATATAATAATGAAGATGTAGAGAAATACTCTTATGATCCGGCAAAAGCAAAAGAAGTGTTAGAAGCGGCTGGCTGGACATTGGGAGATGACGGAATCTATGAGAGAAACGGAGAGAAGCTTTCTTTTACAATCAATGTGATGGAAGGTGATCAGGTGCGCGCAGATCTTGCGGCTATCGCATGTCAGCAGCTGAAAGAAGTTGGAGTTGATGCAAAAGCACAGGTTCAGTCAGAAATCGACTGGGCAAATCAGGAAGCATTTTTGATCGGATGGGGAAGCCCGTTTGATGCTGATGACCATACATATAAAGTGTTTGGTACAGATAAAGGAAGTAATTACAGTGGATATTCCAATGAACAGGTAGACACTTATCTGACACAGGCAAGACAGACAAGTGATGAGAATGAGCGTAAAGAAGCATATGCAAAGTTTCAGGTTGCACTTGCAGAAGATCCGGCATATACATTCTTCTGTTATTGCGATGTAGATTATGTGACGAATAAGAAGATCCAGGGAATTACAAAGGATACAGTTCTTGGCCATCATGGTGTTGGAATTTTCTGGAATGTAGAGGATTGGACAATCGAATGAAAATAAAAGAAATACTGGCAGTGAAGCATTTGTCAGTTGAATTTCAAACTTCAGATGGAAAGAAACAAGTAGTAAAGGACGTCTCCTTGTCGTTAAGACAAGGGGAGGTCCTTGCTCTTGTTGGAGAGTCAGGATGTGGAAAGACTGTACTGTGCCGATCAATTTTGAAATTACTGCCCAAGAGTGCGTCTGTGACAGGCGAAGCCATTCAATATAAAGATCAGAACCTGATCGGATATAATGAAAAAGAGATGCAGCAGATCCGAGGACATGGAATTGCGATGGTCTTTCAGGATCCACAGAGTACATTAAACCCGACGATGACAGTTGGAAGTCAGATGGAAGAGGCTATTTTGCTGCATGAAAAAGCTTTAAATCAGAAGAAAAGAGAGAAAGATTTCGAGAAAAATAAGAAAAAATCAGCAAAAGAGCGGGCAATCGAACTGATGAAGCTCGTTGGGATCAAAGACGCAGAGCAGCGTTATGATCTATATCCGTATCATTTTTCAGGTGGAATGCGTCAGAGATGTGTGCTTGCAATAGCACTTGCCTCAAATCCAAAGCTTTTAATTGCGGATGAACCGACGACAGCTTTGGATGTGACAATTCAGGCAGAGATTCTGAAACTGTTGAAAAAATTACAGAAAGAATTGAATTTAAGCATTCTGTTTATCACACATGATCTCGGAGTTGTTGCTCAGATTGCAGACCGGGTTGCTGTAATGCAGGATGGAAATATCGTGGAATTGGAAGAAGCAAAACAGCTTTTCACAGCTCCAAAACATTCTTATACAAAGAAATTGATTCATGATCATCCTTATTATATGCATAGAAATGAATCAAAATTAATAAGTGAATCAGAATTGCATGAAAAACTGGTAGAAATCTCACATTTGTCCTACTTCTATCCTTTAGATAGAAAAAGGGTGTTTCAAGCGGTGAAAGATGTGTCCTTTGAGATAAGAAGAGACGAGATTTTTGGACTGGTAGGTGAGTCAGGATCTGGAAAGTCAACGGTTGGAAAATGTCTGATGGGAATTCTAAATCCGGAAGCAGAAACATTTTCTTATGATGGGATAAATCTTCTTGATAAAAAAGCAAAAAAGAAAAATGCGAGAAGACTGCAAAAAGAGCGGCAGATGATCTTTCAGGATTCAACATCTTCCTTAAACCAGAAAATGAAGGTAGAGAAGATCCTTGCAGAGCCATTGGAAATACATAAAGTATTTTCTGACAAGAAAGAACAACATGATTTTTTATGTGAAATGATGGAAGAAGTGGAATTGCAGGAAGAACAGCTTCACGTGTGGCCACCGGAGTTGTCAGGCGGACAAAGACAGAGAGTTGCAATCGCAAGAGCATTTGCAATGAAGCCGAAGCTCTTGATCGCAGATGAACCAATCGCTTCGTTGGATGTAACTACACAGGCACAGATGGTGAAGCTGTTTCGGCATTTACAAAGAGAACATGACTGTGCAATCCTTTTTATTGCGCATGATCTTTCAATGGTGCGTCTGTTGTGCGACCGTGTCGGAGTGATGAAGGATGGAAAACTTGTGGAGATAGGAGAAACCGAGCAGGTGTTTGAACATCCGCAGCATTTATATACGAAGAAACTTCTGGAGGCGATTCCGATTCCGGAGATTTCAGGAGAGGAGCAGAGTGATGAAGAAACAATGGCTTAGAAAAATCGGACTGATCTTGCTATCTGTTTTTGTGCTCTCACTTCTTGTGTTTGTAATGTCGCGGCTGGCACCAGGGGATCCGCTGGTTTCTTATTATGGAGAACGTGCGGAGAGAATGTCGGTGGAAGAACATGAGCATGCAATGGAACGACTTGGATTAAACGAACCTATCCCTGTTCAGTATGTGAAATGGCTTGGAAATGCTTTTCATGGGGATTTTGGAATCTCTTATAAATATAAACAAGATGTTCTTACGGTGATCGAGGGACGTTTAGTCAATACATTATTGCTTGGCGGAATTGGTTTTATCCTGACATTTGGACTGGCACTTTTGCTTGGAATTTTCTGTGTGTATTATGAAAATCAGCTTCCAGACCGGATTTTGCGTAAGGTGGGAACAATCACAAGCTGTATTCCGGAATTCTGGTTGTCACTTATATTGATTTTGATTTTTAGTGTGAATCTAAAGCTCCTTCCGGGAAGTGGGGCATATGATTTCGGACAATCGGCAAATCCGTTGAGCAGATTGACGCATCTGATTCTTCCGCTGACAGTTGTTGTGCTGAGCCACCTTTGGTATTATGCGTATCTGATCCGTAACCGATTGTTGGAAGAAACTAGAAAAGACTATGTTTTACTGGCAAAGGCAAAAGGAATGTCACGAAAAAGAGTATTGTTCTTTCACTGTGTGAAAAATATTATGCCATCGTTCATCAGTCTGATGGCAATTTCACTTCAGCATGTGATCGAAGGGACGTATATCGTGGAAATGGTATTTTCCTATCCGGGAATCGGAACGCTTTCTTTTGAAAGTGCAAAATATCATGACTATAATATGCTGATGGTGCTTTGCGTATTTACCGGTATTTTTGTTATTGCAGGAAATGTGATCGGACAGTCTGTCAGTGAATGGATCGATCCAAGAATGAAAGAACTTAAAATGACAGGAAAGGCAGATATGGTATGAGGTGGAGAAAATGAAAAAAGCGAAAAAAAATAATGCCGTTATCATTGCCGGAAGTATTCTTGCAGTCATCATATTTGCCTGTGTTTTCTGTCGTTTCTTTATGACGAAAGACCCTACATACATGGATCTGAAGAACTGCAACATTTCACCGAATAAAGAGTTCTTTTTTGGAACGGATACGATGGGAAGAGATATTTTTTCAATGATTTTATACGGTGGTAGAATATCGCTGTTTATCGGGTTGATATCCACCGTGTTATCGACTACGATTGCGGTGATCTACGGATCCTTCAGTGGAATCGCACCGGAGTGGCTTGATGAACTGATGATGCGTTTTACAGAAATTTTATTGAGTATTCCTTCAATTCTGTTAATTATCTTTCTTCAGGCACTGGCAGGAAAGAACTCGGTTGTTGCAATCACCATAGTAATCGGTCTGACCAGTTGGATGAATATCGCAAAAATGGTACGCACTGAGGTACGACAGCTCCGCGAGAGTGAATATCTGATTGCTGCAAAATGTATGGGTGGAAGTTTCTGGCATATTTTACGTGTGCATTTGCTGCCGAATTTTGTTTCGTCAATTATGTTTATGGTCGTGATGAACATCAGAAGTGCAATTATAGCAGAGTCAACATTGAGCTTTCTTGGGATTGGTCTTCCGATGGAAATCATTTCCTGGGGGAGCATGCTCTCGCTTTCTGAAAAGGCATTGATGACAAACTCCTGGTGGATCATTCTGATTCCGGGAATTGTGCTTGTGATCACGTTACTGTGTATTACAGAGCTGGGAGAAGCTTTGCGTAAAAATGTGAATCAGAAAGAAGGAAATTTATAGAGAATTTCTATAGAATAGTTTGATAACCTATAGTAAAAATGTTATACTGAAAAACAGAAGCCTGGAGGTTGAAATACCTGAACGAATAGGTAAAGGAGAGCAATAGAATGGTAACAGTAAATGCTATGGGAGATAAATGCCCGGTTCCGGTAATCAAGACAAAGAAAGCATTAGATGCTTTGACAGCTCCGGAGACAATAGAAGTTCTCGTTGACAATGAGACAGTAAGGCGGTGATCCAATGCTCCCCGGATTCATATAAGAAATACGGTTGTGTTTGTCATAAAAAACCCGGTGTGTATGCCCAAACAATGCGGCATCTACACGCCGTTCTTCTGCCGCATATTCCAGATTCAGATATCCGGCTTTTACATTAAATGTATGCCCATGGCAGATCAGTATTTTTTTTCCTTCGATCAGTAGAATCCGTTCCGGGATGTCCTGACGGCAATCACAGTTTCCCGGCACCTGTTCCATCACAGTCATAGGAAATTTCCGGTGCAGCTGTTCTGCATCTGCCCAGCAGTCTCCCAGATGAATGATCATATCCGGATGTAATCGGCCGACTGCCGTAACCATATTATTTACATTTCCGTGCGAATCACTGAGCACCAGAATTTTCTTCATATACATACTCCTTTTTTTCCAAAAAGCAAAAAGACCTTTGCTCTGGCACCCTCGCCAAGGCAAAAGTCTTTTTTCCTTCTCATTTCAGCGATAACTATCCCAGTCGTTTCCACTGCTTACTACATTTGTAGTAGGAATAAAACATGCAGTGTTCCGCCTGCTCACAGCGCTTTGGTGCAG
>OGYE01002417.1_pt1 | contig 11440 bp, 10 predicted proteins | sample 1576471 | NCBI WGS metagenome assembly OGYE01 (sample SAMEA3541532, study PRJEB24748) | human gut metagenome | biome: human gut; feature: human-associated habitat; material: faeces | place: China | collected 2012
TATTATCCTCTTTATTTTGAAATCATTAAGCCAATTTTACTGGACCGTCACCGATCTCAACTACATAGAAATCAGCAGCGTAACCGATTTTATCTTTGTAAGCAGCACCTACTTTTTCAATAAAGGAATCCACTGCCTCATCCTTTACGATGCTGACGGTACATCCACCGAATCCTGCACCTGTCATGCGGGAACCGATCACTCCGTCTACTTTCCATGCCTCTTCCACCAATGTGTCAAGCTCGATACCGGTTACTTCGTAATCATCACGAAGGGAAACATGGGAGGCGTTCATTAACTCACCAAACAGAGCAACATCGTTATTCTTTAATGCTTCCACTGCCTTGATGGTTCTCTGGTTCTCATAAACCGCATGTTTTGCACGTTTTACCCTGACAGGATCTTTGATCGCATCTTTGTACTGTTCAAACTGTTCCTCCGTGAGTTCACCAAGGGAATCAATTTTAACAACTTTCTGGAGTTCTGCCAGTGCAGTCTCGCACTCACTTCTTCTCTCATTGTATTTGGAATCTCCAAGCCCACGTTTTTTGTTGCTGCAGGAGATCACGATCTTTGCATTTTCCAGTTTGATCGGTGCATACTCATATTTTAAAGTTGCTGTGTCAAGGAAAATCGCATGACCTGCTTTTCCCATTGCAATCGCAAACTGATCCATGATACCACAGTTTACGCCGTTGAATTTATTTTCAGAGAACTGTCCGATCAGCGCAAGATCCTGATTTGTCACGTCAAATCCAAACATATCTTTTAAAATATATCCGGTCAGAACTTCAACTGATGCAGAAGAAGAAAGTCCGGAGCCGTTTGGAATATTGCCAAATAAAACAAGATCCATGCCCTGCTCTACTTTCATTCCCTTCTCGCCAAACGCCCACATAACTCCCTTTGGATAGTTAGTGATGCCTTATGCCAAAAGAAAGGAAAAAAGTCCTGTGTATGGACGCCCAGCGGCACGCCGAGTATTACGGTATGCAGCAGACATTTGACGAACTGTATGCCAAAAGCAAAGCCGGAGAAGTATTCAACGGCCTGATGGAACTGGTCCTAAGCCCGGACAACATCATGCTGGCATACAGGAATATCAAAACCAACACAGGCAGCTACACAGCAGGAACAGATAAGCAGAATATCGGTGACATTGGACGGCTTCCACCGGCTGAGGTCATCGGTAAGGTCAGAAAAATTGTCACAGGCAGCGAACACGGCTACCGTCCCAAACCAGTGCGCCGGAAGGACATCCCAAAGCCAAACGGAAAAACCAGGCCACTGGGTATTCCCTGCATCTGGGACAGATTGGTGCAACAGTGCATCAAACAAATCCTGGAACCCATCTGTGAAGCTAAGTTCAGCAACAACAGCTATGGGTTCCGCCCGAATCGGTCAGTGGAGCACGCAATCTCCCGTACTTACTCCCTGTTACAGCGGGCGCACTTACACTATGTTTTGGAGTTTGACATCAAGGGATTCTTTGACAATGTGAACCACAGCAAACTAATCCGACAGCTTTGGACGCTGGGTATCCAGGATAAGCAGCTTCTATTCGTAATCAAGCGGATTTTGAAAGCGCCTATTCGTATGCCGGATGGCAGCACGGTATATCCAACAAAAGGAACACCGCAGGGTGGGATTATCTCCCCGCTGCTGGCAAACGTGGTGCTGAACGAACTTGACCACTGGGTGGATAGCCAATGGGTAGAACATCCCGTAGCAAACCGTTACGGCACGCATCGAATCATCCGTACTTCGGAGGTCTTTGACAAAAGTAAAGGCTACCAGAAAATGCGGGAGACAAACCTCAAGGAAATGTTCATCGTGCGCTATGCGGATGACTTCCGTATCTTCTGCCGAAATCGTGAGGACGCGGAGAAAACCATGGAGGCTGTTACAAAGTGGATTACCGAGCGACTGAAACTGGAAGTCTCTCCCGAGAAAACACGCATTGTCAACGTCCGTAAGCGATATTCTGAGTTCCTTGGTTTCAAAATCATGGTGTACCGCAAGGGTGAAAAGTATGTCGTGAAGTCCCATATCTGTGACAAAAAGCTACACTTGGAAGAAAGCAAGCTGGTGGAACAGGCAAAGCGCATCGCAAAACCAGTCCATGGGCGAACACAACCGGACGAAATCGGCCTGTTTGACGAAATGGTGCTGGGTATCCAAAACTACTACAGGATTGCTACCTGTATCAGTCTGGACTGCCGAAAAATCCACCGCAGAGTCATGACAGTGCTGACCAACCGTTTGAACACGGAATCCGGCTGCCAGCTCGCCCGGGAGGGCGGTGCCATGACGGACAGCGAAAAGGAGCACTACGGTGCTTCCCAAATGGTGCGGTATGTGTCCGGTATCAACCGACCAATCTACCCCATTGCGTTCATCAAGTATAAAACCGCAATCGGTATCAGCGCCGCCGTCTGCTGCTTCTCTCCGACGGGACGGAAAAAGATACACGATAATCTGGAGATGGATACGACCCTGTTTGCATATCTGCGGGAGAATCCGCCACAAGGACACAGTTTGGAATATGCTGATTGCAGGCTCTCCCTGCTGTCAGCTCAAAAAGGCAAGTGTTCCGTCAGCGGCGAGTTGTTTCTGAATCCGGACAACATCGTGTGTCACATGAAAGTTCCAAAGGAGCAAGGTGGTCACGAGCGATACAGCAATCTGGTGCTGCTCCACAGGCGGTATCTTCCTTTGCTGACCGACCAAGACACTGCCGCTCTCAAGAGCATGTGCAAGCAACTGACTGTAACAAAAAAACAACTGACCAAAATCAACAGCCTGCGTACTGCTGCAAAACTGGTAGCAATCTAAAAAAAGCTTTCTATTGGTGATTGATTAAATGCCTGATAACACAATCGATGGAACGCCGGATGCGGTGAAAGTCGCATGTCCGGTGTGGAGTGGGGGAAAATCCAGCGATTACTTCAAAGGATTACCTATCACTATAGGCTGAAATTGCACTGGATTCGGCGCTGATGCTCTATCTCATCAGTGAAGCACCGCCAGAGGAACGAAACTTCGAGACGATGCTCTACATGATGAACTTTGCCGAAGTGCGGGAGGATGATGACCAGTATCGCAGCCCTCTCGATATGCTTTTCCGCGCGTTGGAGGAAGAGCAGCCGAACCATGTTGCCGTTAAGCAGTATAAGGTTTTTAAGCAGGCGGCGGGCAAGACGGCAAAATCTATTTTAGTGAGTGCTGCTGTACGCTTGGCTGCGTTTAACATTCCGCAGTATGCCCGGATGACGATGGCAGATGAAATGGATTTTGGCAGCTTGGGCGAGAAGAAAAGAGCCATCTTCTGTGTGATCCCAATCGCAGACACCAGTATGAACTATCTTGTAGGTATGCTTTATACACAGTGCTTTCAGGAGCTTTATCACCGGGCGGATGAAAAGCATGGTGGTCGGCTTCCTGTTCCAGTGCGCGTGATTCAAGACGAATGGGCAAACGTGGCGCAGCCGGAAAGCTATCCTAAAATACTGGCAACCTGCCGCAGCTACAATATTGGACTAAACATTATCGTGCAGAACATTCAAAACATCAAGGCACTGTATGAAAAGGAATGGGAGAGCATTATCGGCAACTGCGATACACTTTTATTTCTCGGCGGCGGCAACGAGCCGACGTCTCTGGAGTTCGTTGTCAAGCTGCTGGGCAAGGAAACGCTTGCCACCCGCACACGTGGACAGACAAAAGGCCGCAATGGCTCCAGTTCTACCAACTTCCAGCAGACGGGACGCGAATTGATGACGCTGGACGAAGTGCGAAAACTGGGCACAAATCAAGCAATTCTGTTTATTCGCGGAGAGAGCCCGGTGCTGGATGAGAAGTACAACATCAAGAACCACCCAAATATCAGGCTGACGGTGGATGGCAAAGCGAAGCCTTATGTTCATAAGCCGCAGGGTGCGCCGAATTATGCACTGCCCGATCTGCCCTACGAGTTCAAATCGTTGGACGACTATGAATTTATCAATATGGAGGAATCAGAACATGAAGAAACTGACTACGAAGCCGCAAAGGATTTCTATGTGAACAAGTTGGGCTTTTCTGTCATCAGGGAAAACTATCGCCCGGAGCGCAAAGACTGGAAGCTGGATCTGCGTGTTAACGAACACACAGAGCTGGAGATTTTTGCAGAAGAAAACCCGCCGAAGCGTGTGAACCGCCCGGAGGCCTGTGGGCTGCGTCACCTTGCATTTTGTGTGGAGAGCGTGGAGCAGACAGTGAATGAGTTGGCAGAGGTAGGAATTGAATGTGAGCCAATTCGTGTGGATGATTACACCGACAAGAAGATGACTTTCTTCCATGACCCGGACGGACTGCCGTTGGAGCTGCATGAGTAAAATGAAGAAAACAAGAAAACCAGGCGGTGGCCGGAAGAAGTTGAAGCCGGAATACGATGCCGGGAAGAATCTGAAAGATCAGATGGATGCGGCTGTGGCGCTCTATGAAGAGGACTGCTCCCTCCAATCCATCGCTGATGTGCTAAACCTAAACCCAATCAAAGTGAGAAAGCTGCTCATCACAGCCGGTGTGTATGAATCAAAAGTGGCGGAGAAGGTACAGGACACGTTTGAGAGGTATCGAAAAACGCAGGATTATAAAACTTCCATTCTCTCAACGGCAACAGTCCTTGGCCTATCCAAAGCCTCCGTCACATCGTACCTGCCTTATGAAAAAGGCGTGTACTTCCCAAACACAGCAGATAAAGGAAAAATCAGCGTAGGAGCAGAGCGGCAGCGGAGATACAGGGCGATGAAGCGGTGGAGGACTGATCCGACAGAGGAGCACCTGTGGGAGGTGGTTCTTCTTTATGCAGGTGTGCGTTTCAAAACGTACTCAGGTTTACCCTTTACCTATGAAATACGAAAGGGCCGGAATGGGCAATACACTAAGGAACTGTGGATCGATCGCAGAGAGAATAGTAAAAGCCTGGCGTGGAGTTCTGTGCTGCTGGCTCTGGGCCATATTAAAAAGGTAGGAGAAGTGGTTGAACGACCGAAAGCACTGGGCGATATCCGGGGTGTGACCTATATATACGGAATGTTCTATCGGTTCGGACTGATCGACGTGCCGGATGAAGCAAAAGAAAAGATGAAGAAAGCATTCAGCAAATCGTCCTGACACGGATGCCGCAGAGGGAGCGGGAAAGAAGCATCACCCAATGCTTGAGGTCATTGCGTGAACTCCCGGAGATTACACAAAAAACCGCCTGCGGAATGAATCACAGGCGGCTGAAATCACATTATAGCTTATTCAAAAAGTCTTCCAGAACACGGTTCCATTTTTCGGGGTACTCATAGAACATCAGGTGACCACCCATGACGTAGGTGTCGTAACCGGGAAGCTGTGCTTCGACAAAGGGCTTTGCAATGTCCTGCCAGTGTTCTGCAATGAACATCAGGCTCGGCATCGTTGCACCGACATCTTTTGCGGTCTCCAGATAGTTGGAGAACACAGCGTCGCAGAACAGCTGACGGCAGATCCAGTATGGTGTGCGGCCGGAAATATCCAGCAGATACTCCAGCTCGTCAGGCTTCATCTTATGCTGGATCATGACACCAGTCGCATACTCGCTGAAGAACTCACGGCATCCCTGCGAAGAGGTCAACACCTGTGTGGCGACCTGAGACAGCTCTTCAATCGTGCCCTCAGTCCACCACTTCGGGTCAGGGGAGAGCGGGAGCGGAGACATATCGATAGTCACAACGCCGCGTAGCTTGTCTTTGCCGAACTGTTGCACATAGCTCCATGTGTCGAGGTTGCCCGTGCTCCAGCCAATCAGGACAATATCTTCGAGACCCAATGCATCAATCAGACCTGCTACATCGCGGCCGTGAGTCAGGTAGTCGTTGCCATCCACGGTTTTGGCAGAATAGCCTTGGCCGCGAGGATCGATAGCAATGACACGATACTCAGAGGAGAAATACTCCAGTTGGTTCTTGAAAATCTCACCAGAAAAGGTCAGGCCGGGAATGAAGACCAACGGTTTACCTTTGCCATGAGAAAACCTCCCAACAAAACCTATAAATCGAATTGGCTTGTCTGAATTATATATCTGAAAAAAGAGAAAAGCAATAGCTTGATAGAAACTGCACTGCTGTAATCTACAAAAATTTTCAGTGCATGAATATCAGTAACAGTTACACAATGTTAAAATAGCAATATGTCCACGATGAGCAGGCGCAACACCTGTCTGCCGCAGTATTTTTACTTTATAAGACATCTCTATGGATGACGGTAAGGTTCGATTTTGAACTTTGCCGTTTTTCTTTTTATTTAAAATTATAAATTTTTTCAGAACTGTATTCCAAAACGGCTCTGCGGATTCCTATTAGTGTAGGGGTTTTCAAAATCTTTTGTGAAACGGCTTTCCTCCGGTTCTATAAGTGAAAAATGAACAAAATCTATATTCTAAAATTAGGCAGTTCAACAAAATTTGAAAATCTGTATGCCAAACGCCCATTTTAGAATGTTATAGGTAGAGGGGAACATTGGAAAAATGAATTTTTTTTGAACTTTCAAAAGACCCGGTTTAAAAACACCCCTTAAAGTTTGTATAGGGTATAGGAAGTGTTTTCAAAAGTAAGCCAATTCACTACGGTATCACTGATGAAATTCCCCGATTCCTTACAAAGTCACATCGCACCTTGAAAATCGCATGAGCCACCCCAGCAGGATACCTCCGGTACTGAATGTGCATTCTGCACGTCTTACCAGAAAAAACGTCGGAGAGAATCGGGCAGGAACGGGCTGGGACAGAGTGGACGGTAGTTAAGAGCAAGATTCGCCTTTGTATACGAAACCGCTCCTACGGGCGATTTTTCTACGGCGGCATCTTGATGGGGATTGCACTCCCCATACCCTCACATCGTGCAAAATCACATAATTTTGCCTGTTGGTGGCCTGCCGCAGCAGGTCACAGCCGGAGTGCAGATGCACTGCCGGGAAAATCAAACTTTTGATTTTGGAAAGGAGACCCCATGCCACGAACAAAGAGAAAAGTGAAATCTATCGTAAAGACAAAAGTAATCTCCGCACGAGTTACAGAAACAGTACATGAACTTTTACACCGGCAGGCAGAAGATGCCGGGATGACCCTCTCTCAATTTGCAGCGCAGATGCTGATGAAAGGCCGCGTGGATACCTCGTATGTATTCTATGTCCACCCGGACGAGATCGAAGCCATCACACGGGAGTTTGCCGCCATCGGGAACAACCTGAACCAGATCGCGGCTTTCTTCAATAGCGGCGGTATCCAGTCGCGCGCTATGCTCGAAAACATCAACCATGCGATTTCCTGCATTTTTGAGATGAGGGAGCAGGTCGCAGAAATGGCAGGAAAGAACTATGGCAATCTTAAAGCATATCGCAAGTAAGAACCCCAACTATGGTGCTGCGCTGGAGTATCTGATTTTCAAGTATGACGAGCTTCGGAAAACTCCGATTCTTGACCAAAATGGAAATCGTATTATGCGGGATGAGTTTTATCTGAACGGTCTGAACTGTGAACCCTATTCCTTCGATGCGGCTTGCCAGCAGCTGAACCGCGAATACCAGAAGAACCAAAACAAGAATGAAATCAAAAGCCACCACTACATTATCAGCTTTGATCCACGGGACAGCACAGAAAATTGTTTGACGGGAAAACGGGCGCAGGAGCTTGGACTGGAATATGCAAAAGCGAATTTTCCGGGGCATCAGGCTTTGGTCTGTACGCACATGGACGGGCACAATGGCAGCGGCAACATTCATGTCCATATCGTAATCAACAGCTTGCGAAAATTGGATGTGCCCCAGCAGCCCTTCATGGAGCGACCCATCGACTGCAAGGCAGGGTACAAGCACCATGTAACAAACGAGTACCTGAAGCATCTGCAGAAATCCCTCATGGATTTATGCCAACGCGAATTTCTGCATCAGGTCGATTTGCTGTCGCCATCCAGAACGGGCGTGACCGAAGCGGAGTATTGGGCGCAGCGGCGGCTGGATGAGAAAAAACAGGAAATCGAAAAGGAAGGCTTTACGCCAAACCCGACAAAATTTCAAACACAGAAACAGCTTATCCGGGATGCCGTTGCCGCTGCTCGTGAGAAAGCAATCTCGTATGAAGATTTTCAAAACATCCTGCAGGATGAATATGACATTTTTGTCAAAACACAACGTGGGCGTTACAGCTATCTGCCGCCGGAACGGAACAAGTTCATATCGGAGCGTTCTCTGGGAGAAAGCTGCAAAAGAGAATGTCTGGAAGGATTCTTTGTTCAGAACGCCGAGAAAAATCTGCGGTACAAGGAAGACCCCATACTGATCTTTACGACCAGAACCAGGCTGCGGCTCGTTGTGGACCTGCAGGAGAATGTCAAGGCACAGGAAAATCTGGCGTATGCGCTAAAGGTCAAAATCAGCAATTTGCAGAAAATGGCTGAAACGCTGGTATGGGTACAGGAAAACAACATCAACGACCTGACGGAACTGAACGATCTGTGTAAGACAGCACAGTCCAATGCGCAGGCAGCGTATGAACGGCTGTCACAGGCAGAGGATGAACTGTACAAAACCAATGAACAGATTCATTATGCGGGGCAGTATCTTTCTACAAAAGATGTCCAGCAGCAATTTACGAAAGCAATTTTCAAGAAAAAATTCCGCGCAGAGCATTCCAAGGAATTGGATGCCTATGCGGAATCCGTGAAATACTTTCGGGAAGAAAATGATGGAAAGCTGCCATCGCTGAAATCTTTGAAAAAACGGAAGGAAGAACTGACCAAAGAAATCGCGGAGAGGAAAAAGGCATATGCTCCCTTGCGGGAAGAATCCAAGCGTTTGGAAATTGCATCGGATAATGTGTACAGCATCTTCCGAAAAACCAATGAGATGAAATCCGACCTTGCATGGAAACGCGAGTGGGAGGCCAATGTCCGCGAAAAGGCAAGGCAGGAGCAGGCTCGACAGGAACAGCGAGAACGTCAACCGAAACGCAAGAAGCGTAGCTACGATATGAGCCTGTAATCAGCAGGGTCTTCCACCCTGCACCCCGGAACCCTGCCGGATGCGTAAGCCCGTGCAGGACTTTCCCATTCGGCAGGGACTTTTGAAAACGATTAGGAGGAAGTTTGAGTAAAGAGTACATCAAGGCACAAACCCCACTACCAGCTTATTTCCCTTATCCGAAATTTCTGCTGCAGATGAGCCTTTCCCATACGGCACGATTGACGTATGTTTTGCTGCTGGACCGCATGACCCTTTCGCAGAAGAACGGCTGGGTGGATGTGCAGGGCCGGGCATATGTGCTCTATCCGTTGGCAGGGCTGGCGGCAGATCTTCAGAGCAGCATTTCCAGTGTCACCCGTGCCCTGCGGGAACTGGAAGCCGCACGGCTGATCGAACGGCGGTCCAATGGCTTTTCCAAGCCAAACCAGGTGTTTCTAAGCTTCCCATCTGCTGCGCAGAAATGCACAGTCAAGATGGTCAAAAATGAGCAGCCTGATTGCTCAAAAGTGAGCAATACGATTGCGCAAAACTGCACACCTAACCAAATAAATAAGAACAACCTAAGATTGAACCAACTGAGTAGAACCAAAGAAGCATATGGGCGTTATCGGAATGTTTTTCTGGAAGATTATTCGGAACTGGAAATGGAAATTGCAGAGTTGGATACTCTGATCGAAGACCTTTCAGCCTATATGCAGTCTACAGGCAGGAAGTACGCAGACCATGCGGCGACCCTGCGTAGCTGGTCAGCACGGAAGAAAAGACAACAGAAACCGGGAGCAGGTATCCCGGACTATACCTACAACAAGGAGGAAAGTTTATGACGGAAACGATCCAAACAGCGATGGACAGGCTTATGACGATCTCTGTGGAACCGCAGGACTATGTTGCAGAAGATGGGCTGCTGTACTGCGGCAGCTGCAAAACTCCCAAGGAAGCGTTCTTTCCGAATGGCAAAAAACTGTTTGGGCGCGACCGCCATCCGGCTGAATGCCGGTGCAGGCAGGCTACAAGGGAAAAGCAAGAGAAAGAAGAGCGGGCAAGGCTGCATTACGAGAAAGTGCAGCGGCTGAAGCTGCAGGGCTTTACCGACTGGGCGATGCAGCACTGGACATTTGCAAACGATCACGGGCAAAATCCACAGATGCAGCTGGCACAGCGGTATGTGGACTATTGGCCGGAAATGCGGGAAAAGAATGTGGGGCTGCTGCTCTGGGGCGGTGTTGGTACAGGCAAGAGTTTTATGGCGGGTTGCATTGCCAATGCCCTGATGGAACAGGAAGTGGCCGTCTGCATGACGAATTTTGCCCGAATCATGAATGAACTGAATAATGCCTTTTCCGGGCGGAATGAAGTCGTGGACAGGCTCTGCGGCTATCCGTTGCTTGTCATTGACGATTTCGGCATGGAGCGGGGCACGGAATAGAAAAATGCGTTCTTTTACTGCGGTGGGAACGGTAAATATCTTTAAGTTTTTATCTTTACTGTTCCATATCTTTTCGAAACGATTTATATCCGATTCAACATACTCGCCAGTTCCTGCCCAGGTTTTAAACACTTTAATACTCTCGTAATTTTGATAGCCATGCTTACTGTCATTTATCGAACCAGAGAAAGAAATCCTATCTTCGCCTTTGTAAAAGATTCCAAATTTATCATGAAAGTCTCCGTCTTCAAGTTTTTCACAAGGAATAGCAAACCGAAGATCGATAATTCCATCATAGATCATCCAAGAAAAAGCATTAGAAACATCAGCTTTCATTTCAGCTTCTAAAACACGAACATTATCAAGTAATGCCGCTTCCAATCTTTTGAATGCTTCTCCATTGTTTCCTTCTGAATTGATAATGGCATCAGTATCCTCATTAGAGAGAATTGGACTAGTTATTAAGCGCATTTTACCGCCACGAGAAGCAAAGTCGCTTAGGCCAGTCACATTGTATGTGATCCACCCTGTTGTGAAAAATCCCACCCCACGATCAAATCTATCAGCCCACTTTAGACAGCGAAGGCCGCGCCGCCCACCGTCTTGAAGAAAGCGGCCACCGGAGTGTTCATGCCGAAGTTTGCGGGGTCAATGCTGTAATCGTCCAGCAGGAAGGCCAGCGCTATCATAATGCCGCCGCCCACCACGAAGGGCAGCATGTGGGAGACGCCGTTCATCAAGTTTTTGTACAGGCTGCGGCCAAAGCTGTCCTTGGTGTCGGCGCTCTCGGTGGCCTCGGCACCGCCCTCGGCGCGGAACACCGGCACTTCGCCGTGGGCGATCTTTTTGATGAGTTCTTCCGGCTTGTGGATGCCGTCATCCACGCGGGTGAACAGCACCGGCTTGCCGTCAAAGCGGGCGGTGTCTACCTTTTTCTCGGCGGCCACGATGACTTTTCAGCTTCCCGCCGGAATTACGGAATTGATC
>OGYE01002419.1_pt1 | contig 11417 bp, 8 predicted proteins | sample 1576471 | NCBI WGS metagenome assembly OGYE01 (sample SAMEA3541532, study PRJEB24748) | human gut metagenome | biome: human gut; feature: human-associated habitat; material: faeces | place: China | collected 2012
GTACGGCGGCAGCTCCATAACAAACGGAGCAGGATCGCCGGCAAACAGCTCAGTCTTTTTCAGAATGATGCAGGCAGTAATTACAGCGAAGAAGCCAACGAAGTACATAATCGGAGCCATGTACCAGTCACCACCCATAATAGCGCCGGAAAGCAAAGCAATAACAGGCAGCTTAGCACCGCAGGGGATAAAGGTGGTAGTCATGATAGTCAGACGGCGGTCGGTTTCATTTTCAATAGTACGGGAAGCCATAATACCCGGTACACCGCAGCCTGCAGAAATCAACAGAGGGATGAAGCTTTTGCCGCTCATGCCGAACTGACGGAAGAAACGGTCCATAATAAAGGCCACACGCGCCATATAACCGCAGTCCTCCAAAAAGCTCAACAGCAGGAAGACAATCGCCATCTGCGGAGCAAAGCCAATCGGTGCGCCAATACCGCCGATAATACCATCAACCACAAGAGATACCAGCCAATCCTCACATTCGGCAGCCTCCATGTGCTCCTGCACCCAAGGCTGAATCCATTCGCCAAACAATGTATCATTCGTAAAATCGGTTACAACCGTACCGATAGTTTCTACAGCGATATAGTAAACAAGGAACATGATAATCGCGAAAATCGGCAGAGCCAGGAAACGGTTCGTTACAATGCTGTCGATTTTATCGGAAATAGTCAGACCGGTATGGCCTTTGACAACTGCATTGCTCATCAGCTCGCCAATGTAGTTATAACGCTCGTTGGTAATAATGCTTTCGGCATCATCATCAAGTGCTTCCTCGCAGGCTGCAACGATTTCTTCAATCTTAGCCTGCTCGCCTTCGCTCAGGCCCAAAGCTTCAGCAATCTTTTTATCACGCTCAAACAGCTTGACCAGCAGCCAGCGCTCGCTCATACCGTGCACCTTGTTGCCGGCTTCGCGGGCAATCGCAGTCAGCGCATCCTCAACCTCGCTGCAGAAGCGCATATATTTCGGTGCGGCACCGCCGACAGCTTTAATTGCTTTTTCGGCAGCCTCACCGGTGCCTTCACCCTGCAGTGCGGAGGTTTCCACAATCTCGCAGCCAAGCTCGGCAGCCAGCTTAGCGGTATCAATCTTATCGCCGTTCTTGCGCACAATATCAATCATATTCAACGCAATCGTTACCGGATAACCCATCTCCATAACCTGAGTAGTCAGGTACAGGTTACGTTCAATGTTAGAGCCATCAACCAGATTCAGTACACCGTCAACATCATTTTGCAGCAGATAGTTACGGGAAACAACCTCCTCCAAAGTGTACGGGGACAAGGAATAAATACCGGGCAGGTCGGTAATAATTACATCATCGTGACCTTTAAGGCCGCCTTCTTTTTTCTCTACAGTTACGCCGGGCCAGTTACCAACATATTGGTTGGAACCGGTCAAATCATTAAACATTGTTGTTTTGCCGCAGTTAGGGTTACCAATCAGGGCAATCTTGATCTGTTTCATCTTTCCCCTCCAATTATTCTACAACGATATGCTCGGCCTCGCCGTTACGCAGTGTCAGCTCATAACCACGCACAGTTACCTCTACCGGGTCACCAAGCGGTGCAACCTTACGTACGAATACGCTCACACCTTTAGTCACGCCCATATCCATAATACGTCTTTTTACCGCACCCTCACCAACGAGCTTGGTAACGGTAACTGTTTCGCCAACAGGAACTTCTTTCAATGTTTTCATAACATCCTCCACTTACATCAGATAAATATTTTGGCTGCCATCTGCTTGCTCAGGGCAATGCGGGCATCCTTCACATTGACGATAAGATTGCCGTCAATTTCAGAAATAACAGTTACATCTGAGCCTTCTACAAAGCCCAGGTTAGCCAGAAAGCGTTTGATTTCATCCTTGCCGCGAACAGCGCTGATTTTGTTAGTCTCGCCGCGACGGGCCATTAATAAAGGCATCATAATTCCCTCCAAAGAATTTGTTAGCAGATACTAACTTGACACGATTTTTTTAGTAGTTAGGCATTCCTAACTACTATTGAAAGTTTACGTCAGCTATAAATTTTTGTCAAGCATTTTTTGTAAAATCCTACGCTAATTTACAAAATTAGTTAGCTTATGCTGTTATGTTTACAAAAAATATTGGCTGACCTTATAGTCAGCCGGCGTAAACCAAATCAACATATTAGCTATAGCTTTTTATTATATCTTTTTGTAGAGAATACGGATAGAATTCAGCACGCACAGCAGCGATACACCGGTATCCGCAAAGACTGCCGCCCACATAGAAGCATAGCCCATGAGACCTGCAATCATTATGATAACCTTAATAGTCAGAGCGAAAATTACGTTCTGCCAGGCAATCGCACCGGTTGCACGCGCAATCGCAATCGCCTGCGGAATAGCCTTCACTTCGGAATTCATGAAGACAACATCGGCAGCCTCAATCGCTGCATCTGCACCGCTGCCCATAGCAGCGCCGGCATCCGCACCGGCTAATACAGGAGCATCGTTAATGCCGTCACCAACGAACATAACCGGGCCGTACTTGTTGCGCAGCATGTTCAGCTCGCTGAGCTTATCCTGCGGCAGCAGCTGAGCGCGTACCTCATCAATACCTGCTTCCTTAGCCACAGCCTGCGCTTCCTTCTGCGCATCGCCGGTAAGCATAGCGGTTACCAGGCCTTGTGCCTTCAGAGAAGCAATTGCTTCCTTGGCATCTTCCTTCAAGGTATCGTTAATCAGCAGCTGGCCCATGTATAAGCCATTGTCGGCAACAAGCACCTCACTGCCGCTTTCGGTAGGAGTATAGCCGCCGTATTCAACATTAAAGCGCTGCAGCAGCTTGGTATTGCCACACAGAACCTTACGTGCACCAAAGTACGCAACCAGGCCTTCGCCGGCAATTTCTTCAAATTTATCGGGGCGTACCAGCTCCAGCTTTTCAGCCTTAGCAGCCTCTACGATGCTTACGGCAATCGGGTGGGTAGAAACAAGCTCTGCACTTGCACACAGGCGCAGCAGCTCGTCGGCATCCATGCCTTCGGCAGCATTAACCTTCTGCAGTACGAAGTTGCCTTTGGTAACGGTACCGGTTTTATCCATAACTACGGCAGCAATGTTTTTCAAAGCCTCCATAGCAACGCCGCCCTTAAAGAGAATGCCGTACTTGGAGCCGGCGCCAATGCCGGAGAAGAAGGCCAGCGGCACGCTCAGCACCAATGCGCAGGGGCAGCTGATAACGAGGAAGGTCAGCGCAGTATAAATCCATTTATTCCAGTCGCCGGTAATCAATGACGGAATCACAGCAGTCAGTACTGCGGCAGCAACAACAAACGGAGTATAAACACGTGCGAAGCGGGTAATGAAGCGATCGATGGTCGGCTTGCTGGCAGCAGCGTTCTCTACGCTGTCCAGAATGCGGGTTACCATGGACTCTTCCAGAACCTTTTCTACACGGATTTTCAGCATACCGGAGGTGTTCACGCAACCGGAAACAACCTCATCGCCATATTTGCGTTTTACAGGCACAGGCTCGCCGGTTACAGGAGAGGTATCTACCAGACTTTCGCCGTCGATAACAACGCCATCCAGAGGAATACGGTCGCCTACGCGCACCAGCAGGATATCGCCTACGTGTGCGTCAGCGGCAGGAATAACCTTCACATCTTCGCCTACCAGCAGGTTGACAACCTCAGGACGCAGGTCAACAGCGTCCATAATCTGGCCACGGCTCTTTTCCACCGCACGCTGCTCAAAGTATTCGCCCACACGATAGAAGAACATAACGCCTACAGCCTCTTCCCAAGCCTGAATAGCAAACGCACCCAATGTTGCAACGGTCATGAGGAAGTTTTCGTCAAATACATTACCCTTCGCAATATTCTTCAAAGCAGTCAGCACAATGCGTCCGCCAAGCAGAATATAGGCAAAAATCAGGAAGTACATATGATATGCTTCCGGCACCAAGCCCAGCCATTCGGTGATGATGAATACTGCACCGCCAAGTACAATTTCGATAATCGTCTGCTTTTCGCTCAGCTCGGAGAAGATACCGCCGGATTTTTTGCGTTCCTCCAGCTCAGGAGCCAGAGAAGGCTTGCTTTCAGCATCCAGCAGTACAACGCCCTCTTCTACCTTATCGGTTACAGCCTGCATTTTCTCCAGCAGAGCATTGTAATTCTTAGCACTTACGCGCAGCTTTTTCGTAGTAAAGGTCAGGGTAGCTTCATCAATCTCAGGCATAGCGTTCAGCGCACGTTCAATCTTGGCACCGCAGTTAGCGCAGTCCAGATTCTGCACCAGATAAACTCTGCTCTTGCCGCCTAATTGCGGACGGCGGTCACGCGGTACTACCACAACGTCGGACTCAATAGATGTGCAGATTTTTTGAATTTCCGGCAGCAAAGCCTCATGGTCAGCAGCGCTGAGGCGCAGCTGCTTGGTAGCAAAGCTTACGTTGGCATAAGTTACACCCGGCAGCTCTTTGATTTTGTATTCCATTTTGGCAGCGCAGTTAGCACAGCCAAGGTTTTGCAGAATATATACGCGCTTAATTTTATCGGCATCCGGCATACGGCAGGTGCAATTAGCCAGGCTTTCGCCGCATACATCGCAGTACTCCTCATGCGGATGGCAGATTTCGCAATTACAGTCAGCAGGATGACCGGGAACGTGATGTCCGTGTGCATGAGCATGTTTATGCTCGTGGCCGTGGTCGTGGCCGCAACCGCATTCGTCACCGTGTGCATGAGCGTGTTCATGCTCATGGCCGTGGTCGTGACCACAACCGCATTCGTCACCGTGAGCATGAGCGTGTTCATGTTCATGTCCGTGGTCATGTCCGCAGCCACATTCGTCACCATGTGCGTGAGCATGTTCGTGCTCATGTTCGCGACCATGCTCATGTCCGTGATTATGCTCATTACCATAGCAGCAATCATCTCCATGCTCATGGGAATGTTCTTCACGGTCATGTTCATGATCGTGGCCACAGCCGCATTCGTCACCATGAGTATGCTTGGGAACATGTCCCATAGTTTTGTGATTATGATCCTTGCCGCAGTGACCGCAGGTGCAGCCTTCCGGATGCTTGCTGTAATCTTCTACGCTATTAATATGACCGTCGATGTGTCTGAAAGCTCGTACATCACCGGCACCATTACGGATATCCTCTAAATCTTGCTTCATTATATCTACCACCTTTCTTTTCAGGTTATCACACTATTCATATGAATATTCATTCATATATTGTGTAAAAAATAATAGGAAAGGTGACAGCACCTTTCAGTAAATTCTTTGATACCTATATTATAACATAAATAACGTATGAGTCAATACTCACTCGTAAAATTAGTGATAAAAATTCCTAAGAAAAAAATGGGTACAGCACATTCGCCGTACCCACTATAAAAAATGATGGAGAAAATTACTTTTAAAGAAGCCCTATGCTTACGCATATCGCTTCAGGACTGCCTTAGTCAAATAAGTGACAAGCAACCCAATGGCCATGCTCAACCTCTTTCAGCTCAGGCTTAACCTGTACGCAATGCTCGGTGCAGTGCTCGCAACGGCTGGCAAAGGGACATCCCGGTGGCAGGTCCAACGGACTCGGGATTTCGCCTTCCAAAGGCTCAATCTTTTCGCCCGGCTTGAAGTCTACCTTAAATACAGCACCCATAAGCGCCTTGGTGTACGGATGCTTGCAGTGTTCTGCAATGCGGCCGTGCTCCAGCCATTCTACTACATTACCCAAGTACATTACCGCAACCTGATGGCACATCAGGTCTACCAGACCGAGGTCATGGGCAATAAACAGATAGGTAATATTTTTTTCTTTTTGAATGCGGCACAGCAGCTCGCAGATTTTTTCCTGTACAGAAACGTCCAGCGCGCTGGTTGCCTCGTCGCACACGATAATCTTCGGTTCAAGTGCCAGAGCGCGGGCAATGCCCAGACGCTGACGCTGACCGCCGGACATACTGTGCGGATAGCGGTCCTTGAATTCAGCAGGCAGCTCAACCATTTCCAGCAGCTCTGCTGCTTTGGCGTCTACCTCGCTGTTTTTTATCAGGCCGAAGTTTTTCAAAGGCTCGGTGAGGATATCCTTAACAAGCATCTTCGGATTGAAGGCAGCAGTAGGATCCTGGAACACCATTTGGATGTTCTTTCTGTCCTGACGCAGCTGTTCACCGCTAGATTTCATCAAATCGTGGCCTTCGAAAATAGCTTCACCGCTGGTAGCAGGGTGAATACGCAGCAGAGTACGCACCAGTGTACTCTTACCGCAGCCGGATTCACCGATGATGCCCAGGGTACGGCCTTCGTATGCACGCAGGGTGATGTCATTGCAGGCAGTCAGAAACTTGCCGCCGTCAACTGCGAATTTTTTGGTAAGGTGGTTAATCTCCAGTACCAGTTTAGTACGTTCATAGGCTGGTTTTTCATTATTGCTCATAATATGTCGTCCCTCCTATGACTGGTACTGCCTTAAGCAGCTGCTTCGTATATTCATCCTGCGGATTTCCGATAACGTCTTCACGCTTGCCATATTCCACAACATGACCGCCCTTCATAACCATCAGCTTGTTGGATACGTAGGAAGCAACGCCCAGGTTATGCGTAACCATAATAACGGCCACGCCGTATTCGTCACGAATATCAACAATCTGACGGATAATCTGTGCCTGAGTAGTTACGTCCAACGCACTGGTAGGTTCATCGGCCAGGAGGATTTTCGGGCTGAAAATCATAGCCATAGCAATACCTACACGCTGACGCATACCACCGGACAGCTCAAACGGATAGCTGTTCATGATATTTTCCGGGTTCGGCAGACGCACGTTAGTCAGCATATCGCAGCACATCTTGTAAGCCTGATCCTTAGACTTGTCCGGCTGATGCGCCTGAACATAGTCGATGAACTGTTGGCCGATGCGACGGATAGGATTAATCATGTTGCCGCTGTCCTGGAAAATCATGGACATCTCGCTGCCATACATTTTGCGCCACTCTTCAGGAGTATTTTGCAATACATCCTTGCCGTCAAATGTGATGCTGCCGCGGCTAACACGGCCGGCACCGGGCAGGCAACCCATAATAGCGCGGATAACGGTTGTTTTGCCACTGCCGGACTCACCGACAATGGACATAATCTCACCCTTATCCAATTCTAAGCTGGCACCGGTTACGGTGAGCTTGTCACCGTAGCTGATGTCTAAATCTTTTACTTCAAGAAGCATTGAACAATTACCTCTTTATTAATTATTGTTTCGGGCAAACGTCTTTAGTCAGCCAATAGTAGTCAGCCGGGAAGATATTAGCGTTAGCCAAGCCTGCTTTAGATACCATGTTGGTCTTCGGATAGCCAAAGAACAGAGCGGCGCCGTCATCCAGCAGGATTTGCTGCATTTGAATCATATATTCACGACGTTTAGCCGGATCGAATTCTACAGACAGCTTATCAGACAGTGCGTCGTATTGCGGATTGCTGTAGCCGGTGGAGTTTTGCGGTTGGCTGCCGTTGATGTTGCTCTTCCAGTACCAGTTCAGGTAAACTTCCGGGTCACCGGTGTTAGCAGTCAGGATGTTGGAAATAATCAAGTCAAATTCACCATTGCGGCGCATCGGGTCAAGTACGTTATAGTCAACGTTCTTCATGTTAACCTTAATACCGATTTTCTTAGCATCAGCTTGGGTAGCTTCTGCATACAGAGGCAGCTCGGCACGGCCGCTGTAGAATACGAAGTCGATTTCCAGGTTCTTGCCGTTTTTATCAACATAGCCGTCGCCGTTGGTATCTTTCCAGCCTGCTTCAGCCAGCAGCTTCTTAGCATTTTCCGGATTGTAAGCATTCGGATCCTTCAGTTGGTCAAAGCCATAGTCCAAGGAAGGCGGAACAGGTGCTTTGCCGGGGATAAAGGTATCTTTCAGCAGAACCTTGTTGTAGGTTTCGCGGTCCAGGCACTGAATCAGAGCAGCACGAACCTTAGGATCATGCAACGGTTTGCCTTCGTTCATATTGATTTGAGCCAATACGGTACGCAGAGAAGCAATTTCGGAAATGTTATATTTAGCTTTATCTTTGAAGAGCTGCAGGTCACCGGAAGCGATGTTGATAGCGAAGTCGATTTCACCTTTTTGCAGTGCCATAGCACGGGTGTTAGGATCGTCGATAGTCGAGATTTCAGCATTTTTGAACGGAACCTTGCCATTCCAGTATTTTTCGTTAGCAACCATTACTGCTTTAGCCTTGCTGTAGGATTTTACAGCATAAGGACCGGTGCAGATAGGACCTTCTTTTTTGATATCACGGTTGGTTACTTTAGTATCAATCATGATGAACAGAGGGTCAGCCAGCATGCCCGGCAGAGTCGGTACAGGTTTTTTGGTTTTGATGATCAGGTTTTGGCCATCAGCTTTGATTTCAGCATATTGGAAGATGGACTGAGCACGGGTGTTCAATTTAAAGGTTCTTTCAATGGACTCTTTTGCAATTTCAGCAGTCAGCTTATCGCCATTGGAGAAGCAAACCTTATCGTTAATGTGGAAGGTCCAGGTCAGTTTATCGTCGGAAATAGACCATTTATCAGCCAGCCACGGAGTAGCGTTCATTTTCTCGTCGAATTTAACCAGGCATTCGCCCAGGCCGTAACGCATTACAACCCAGCTGAAGAAGTTATCGGCAGGATCCAAGTTATCAGCAAAGTTGGTTACACCGAATTTTACTACTTCGTTGGATACAGCTGCTTTTTTATCGCCACCGCCGCAGCCTGCTGCTGCAAATGCCATTAAGCCGATCATAGCCGCTGCTGCGGTAAATTTTAAGGATTTTTTCATTATCCATCTCTCCATTTCTTATACTCAAGTTAAACAAAAAACGTAAAACATATCTGAAAATCAAAGCTTCACCAAGCAAACTTTAATCTTCAACATCACCACGCGGGTCAAGTACATCACGCAGATTATCGCCCCACAGGTTGAAAACTACTACGGTAACAAAAATTGCCAGACCGGGGAAGAACATCAGCCACGGAGCAGTCTGCAGCTGCTGACGGCCTTCGTTCAGCATCAGGCCCCATTCAGGAGCAGGCGGCTGGCTGCCAAAGCCCAGGAAGGATAAACCTGCAAGCTCCATCATCAGAGCACCGATATCTGCTGCTGCGGTAATAACCATCATCGGCAGAATATTAGGCAGGATGTGCACCCAAAGGATATGGCCGGGAGTACCACCATTGACGATGGCTGCTTCTACGAAGTCACGACGTTTTACCTTTAAAACCATACTGCGGGATAAACGCGCGTATTTGGTCCAGCTGACAATCGTCAGCGCAAACACTGCATTAACCAGGCTGCCGCCCATAATACCGGCGATTGCAATTGCCAGAATCATACCGGGGAAGGAAATCATCATATCGGAGATACGCATGATAACCATATCAACCTTACCGCCGAAGTAACCGGAAACAACGCCCATCGTAGTACCTACAACAAATACGCTGGCTACGAGAACCAATACGCCGGTCAGAGAAGCTCGTGCGCCGTACAGCACACGGCTGAAGCAGTCACGGCCTAACTTATCTGTACCAAAAAGATGTTGTGCACCGGGTTCCAAAAAGGCATCTTTCATAGCAGCATGAGTCGGGTCATAGGGAGCAATTACCGGAGCTGCGATTGCTATCAGCAACAGACACAGCACCAGAACAGAGGTTACGGCAAAAGCACGGTTGGTTTTAAAACCATTGATAATTGTTTCCATCTGCTCTTACCTTACCTTTCTCAGACGCGGATCAAGATAATTGTAAGAGATATCAACAATGAGGTTGATAACCATATACATCAACGCAATCCACACAACAACACCTTGTACCAGCTGGAAGTCACGGTAGGTGATAGCTTCAATCGCCATACGGCCAAGACCGGGCCATTGGAAAACCATCTCGATAACCGCAGCACCACCCAGAAGGTTACCTAAAGACAAACCAAGCAAAGTAATCAGTGGCAGCATAGCATTCGGCAGAACCTCTTTCCAGAGGATATGGCTTTCGCTCATACCACGCGCACGTGCACCGACAACATAGTCCTGATGCAGCTCCTCCAGAATTGCTGTACGTACCTGACGTGTATACTTGGAGGCCATAGCGATAGCCAATGTCAGGGACGGCAGAATCAAGGTATCAATACCAATCTCACCACCAACGATGGGCAGCAGGTCAAGCTTCAGACCAAAAAACCACAGCAGCATCAAGCCTACCCAGAAGCCGGGCATGGATACGCCCATAAAAGTGAAGCCACGCACGATATTGTCAACCATGCTGCCACGCTTTACGGCAGAGTAGATGCCGGCAGGAATTGCCACCACCATCATCATAATCAGAGAAGCCAAGGAAAGTACGATAGTACCGGGAAGGCCCTCCATAAGTGCTTCAACTACAGGCTTTTTAACCATGTAAGAGAAGCCAAGATTGCCCTGTAAAGCTCTTCCTAACCAGTCAAGGTATTGGAAGAAGAAGGGCTTGTCCAGACCTAGTTCAGCACGCAGTGCATCAATTTCGGCCTGGCTTACAATAATATCCTCGTTACCTGCAATCATCTGGCGAACAACGTCACCTGGGGCCAGCATTACCAAAGCAAAGGTAATAAAGCTGATACCAAGCAGAACAAGGATGATCTGCCCCAGTCGGGACAGAAGCTGCTTTTTCGTCAAAGCACATCATCTCCATCAAAAAAATTACCCTTCCTGCAAAATGAGCGCAGAAAGGATACATACTTGCAATGTGCACAATTGTAATTATATATATATTTCCGTCGCTAGCAGGAATATATCAACTGAGGAAATCAACCTGACTTAGCCTTGCGGCATCACAGTGGCTTGACCGCTACGGATTTGCACCGTATTCCGATTATTACCTGCATAGGCAGGCACCTAAGAAGAGTATAGATTTGTAAAAGTTCCTTATATCGGCAAAAAAGAATAAGCTAATACTTATGAATTTATAATAGCATTAATTCTCGGTACTGTCAATAGTTTTGCGCAAATTTTTTCTTGTTCAATAGACATAGCAGCTCAAGTGTCGTTGTCGGCTAGTGCACGTCACCGCAATGGCAACAATTCTGCAGGAACCACCTTTGCATATTAAGTCATTATTATGAGATTTTTTTCTTTAGGTATGCTTCATCACTCATAAGATCAGCTAAGTGTTTCATGTTTAAATATCTCTTAGTGCCCCAACTATTGCTTGCTATATGGCGTAGTCTAGCGCACACGAGCATCAAAGCCGATTGCCCATCTGGAAACGTACCAATAACTCTGGTCCTACGTTTAATTTCTCTGTTTACCCTTTCTATAACGTTATTAGTTCTAATTCTGAGCCAATGTTCGGATGGAAAATCCATATAGGTCAAGGTTTCCTCTAAACCATTTTCTAGTTTGTCTGCAG
>OGYE01002422.1_pt1 | contig 11410 bp, 9 predicted proteins | sample 1576471 | NCBI WGS metagenome assembly OGYE01 (sample SAMEA3541532, study PRJEB24748) | human gut metagenome | biome: human gut; feature: human-associated habitat; material: faeces | place: China | collected 2012
CCGCAGCCTTTTCAAACGAGAGCCCAACGAAGTGGGTCTCGTTTGAGAGTTTCAGCCCTTCATATCCATGAGCTTCTGCTTGAGCTCGCCCTCGATGCGGCCAAGCTCTTCCTCGGCCTGGGCGCGGCGGGTGCGGCCGTCGTCCTGGATCTGGCGGACTTCCTCAAGCGTGGCGATGAGGTGCTCGTTCGTCTTCTTGAGCGTCTCCAGATCAACAATGCCGCGCTCGGACTCCTTCGCGACCTCGACCGAGCCGGTGTGCAGCGCCTCGGCGTTGCTCAGCAGGAGCCGGTTCGTCACATCGGAAACGGCGCGGGAGGCTTCCATCGCCTGCTTGGAGTGGTACATGCTCAGCCCCAGCACCATCTGGCTCTTCCAGAGGGGGATGGTGTTCACGATGGCGGTCTGGATCTTCTCGGTCATGAGAAGGTCGTTGTTCTGGATCATGCGGATCTGCGGGGACATCTGCAGGGAGATCGTGCGGGTCAGCTCCAGATCGTGCAGCTTCTTCTCAAAGCGGCCGATGAGGTTCGTGAAATCGTTCACGGCCTGCGCGTCCTCGGGCAGACCGGACTTCACCGCTTTCGCGCGCAGCTCGGCGAGATCCTTTTCGCGCAGCTCCTGCACGCGGAGCTTGCCCGCGATGATGTACATCGTGAGCTCCTTGAAATACGCCTGATTGAGCTCAAACATGCGGTCGAGCGAGGCAATGTCCTTCGCGAGGACGACCTGGTGGTTCTGCAGCTGCTGGGTGATCTTGTCCACGTTGATCTCGGCCTTGTCGAACTTCGCCTTCGTCTCCTCCATGGAGCGGGAGGCCTTTTTGAAGAGACCGCGGAGACCCTTCTTCTGCTCGGCTTCGTCGTAGTCGAGATCCTTCAGCTCCACGACGAGGCTCGTGAGCATGTCGCCGACCTCGCCCATGTCCTTCGTGCGTACCTTGCCGAGCGCGGCGCCGGAGAAATCGGCAATGTTCTTCTGCGCGGCGGCGCCGTAGGAAAGAACAAGATTCGTATCGGTTACGTCGATCTGCTTGGCAAACTCGCGCACGGCGGCCTGCTCCTCGGGGGAGAGACGGTCAATGTCGAGCTTTTCCGGCTCAACGGCGGGCTTTTCCTCTTCAACAACGAGCTGCGGAGCGGCGGGGGCTTCCTGCGCGGCGGCCTGCGTGGGATTGAGCGTCAGGGAAGGAACGTAAGTTTTTTCATCCATGGGAGGTGCTTCCTTTCATCGTTTGTTCGGAGCTTGTATCGGATGCGGGCGCGGGCGCGGCCTCGGCTGCGCTCTGCTGCTGTTCGTACTGCTTCATGAAATCCTTGATATCGAGATACCCCTTGCCGCCGAGCCCTTCGCGGGCGAGCATGGTGTTCATGGTGTCGATGTCCATCTGGATATCGGCGGCCTGATTGGCAAAGAGCGCGTCGAGCTGCTTTTTGTAGGCCGCGATCGTCGTATCGAGCATTTCCTCAATGCGCTGCATCGAGCCGGTGATGTTCTCTCCGCCGAACTCCTGCGCGCTCATGCGGTCGTAGGCATTGAGCAGGCGGATCGTTGTGGGGAGATAGAAGTCGAGAAACTTCCGGATCTGCGGCACATCGGCGGGATCGTCGATAGCGTCGCGGATGATCTTGTCGGAAACGCTCATCAGCTCGTTGATCCGGCTGCGGATCTCCGGGTTGGGGATGGAGGCGTACAGCCGGCCCATCTCCTTGAGCGCCGTGCGGCCCTCCTGAATGACGGCCTGCACCTCGGGCGAGTAGGGGCTCGGCTCGGCGGCGGGCGCTTCCTGCGCGGCGGGCTTTTCCGGTTCGGGCGTTACTTCCGTGTACTGCACGGGGATCGCTGACTGCTCGTCCTTCCTCTTTTCCGCCTTCCGGCGCAGCGCGTTGGCCGCCCACACGGACGCCATAATGGCGAGACCGGCGGCGATCAGCCCGCCGGACAGCCGGAGGACCGGAAGAATGAACGCAAAAAATACCCATATAAGAACGATCGTGCCGACCGGCCCGATGCCGCGGCGACGCTTTCTCCGCATAAAACCGCCTCCTTCGAGAATCACACTACATTCTACATGGATTCGCCTTTTCCGTCAAGCACAGTTGTATATCTGTTCACTTGAATTATGAGGCGGTTTGGTATATAATACAAGTTGGCTCGGTAGGCGCACAGCCGGGGGACACCGGACGGCCGGTGTCCCCCGTATCGAAAAAGACAGTGCTCGAGCCTCTGCCCGCAACCATACTTATGCCGGGGGACGACCCCGCGACACATACCGGAGGAATACCGCCATGCTGAAGATTGCCCCGTCCATCCTGTCCGCCGATTTCGCCCGTCTGGGCGAGGAGATCGAATCCGTCCGGCAAGGCGGCGCGGACTGGATCCACTATGACGTGATGGACGGCGTCTTTGTCCCGAACATCTCCATCGGCCTTCCCGTGCTCGCCTCGGTGCGGAAGGCGACCGATATGTTCCTCGATGTCCACCTTATGATCGAAAAGCCCGTGCGGTACGCCAGACGCTTCTGCGACGCGGGGGCCGATCTTGTAACGGTACACGCGGAAGCCGACACGCCGGAGAATATCACGGCGGCCATTGCCGAGATCAAGGCCGCAGGGAAAATGGCGGCCGTGGCGCTCAAGCCCGCAACGGCGGCGGAGGCGGTGCTCCCGTGGCTCGATACGCTCGACATGGTGCTCGTGATGACGGTCGAACCGGGCTTCGGCGGGCAGAAGTTCATGGCGGATATGCTGCCGAAGATCGAAACGATCCGCGCATGGATCACGGAGCGCGGCCTTTCCTGCGCGCTCGAGTGCGACGGCGGCATCGACGCGAACACCGCGCCGCTCGTGAAGGCGGCGGGGTGCGATGTGCTCGTGGCGGGCAGCGCCGTTTTCGGCAGGGCGGACCGCGCCGCGGCCATCTCTTCGATCCGAAACGCCTGATTTTTCAAGGAGTGTAATATAGTATTATGGCATCGTTCTTTCCGGCGGCTATGGAAAATCTCATCGACGGCTTCGCCTCGCTCCCCGGCATCGGGCGCAAAAGCGCGCAGCGGCTGGCGTTTCATGTGCTCTCGCTCCCGCAGGAGGAAGCGGACCGCTTTGCCAACGCTGTGCTCGAAGCAAAGAAGAGCGTCCACACCTGCCCGGTGTGCCAGAACCTGACGGACGGCGAGCTCTGCCCGGTGTGCGCGTCCGACAGCCGGGACAAAACGACGATCTGCGTCGTATCTGAGCCGCGCGATGTGCTCAGCATCGAGCGCAGCCGGGAATACCACGGCGTATACCATGTGCTCCACGGCGCTCTCTCGCCGATGAACCGCGTCGGGCCGGACGATCTGCGCATCCGCGAGCTTCTCGAGCGCGTGGCGCAGGGCGGGGTGGAGGAGGTCATCCTCGCCACGAACCCCGACACCGAAGGCGACGCCACGGCGATGTACCTCTCGCGCCTTTTGAAGCCCTTCGGCATCCGCATCACGCGCCTCGGCTTCGGCGTGCCGGTCGGATCGAATCTCGAATACGCGGACGACGCCACCATGCTCAAAGCGCTCGAAGGCCGCCGCGAAATGTAACGGAGGTATAAACCTCCCCAACTGCGAACATAATCCGGTAAGGGCGCGGCCCGTCCGGATACATATCTAAATCTATCTAACAGGAGTAACTATTATTTTATGGCACAAAAACTGAAGATCATTCCCCTTGGCGGTCTCAACGAGATCGGCAAGAACCTCACGGCGTACGAGTACGGCCGGGACATCATAGTCGTGGACTGCGGCATGGGCTTCCCGGACGACGATATGTACGGCGTGGATGTTGTCATTCCCGACGTGAGCTATCTTGTGAAGAACAAGAGCCGCATCCGCGGCGTGTTTCTCACGCACGGCCACGAGGACCACATCGGCGCGCTGCCGTATGTGATGGACCGGATCAACCCGCCTATCTATACGACGCGCCTGACCGCGGGGCTCGTGCAGCTCAAGCTGCAGGAGCGCGGCCTGCTCGATAAAACGAAGATCGTCACCGTTGAGGCGGGCGAGACGATCTCCGCCGGGTGCTTCAAGGTGGAGTTCATCCACGTGAACCACTCGATCGCCGATTCCGTGGCGTTTGCGATCAAAACGCCGATCGGCACCGTTGTCCAGACCGGCGACTTCAAGATCGACGTCACGCCCCTGCAGGGCGAGATGACCGATCTCACGCGCTTCGGCGAGCTGGGGCGCGAGGGCGTGCTCGCGCTGCTCATGGACTCCACGAACGTGGAGCGCCCCGGCCACTCGCTCTCCGAAAGCAAGGTGCACGACCGCTTCGACCAGCTCTTCAAGGACTGCGACAAGCGCATCATCGTAACGACGTTCGCCTCGAACGTGGACCGCATCCGCCAGATCATCGATCTCGCCGTCAAGTACAAGCGCAAGGTCGGCATCACGGGGCGGAGCATGGAAAACGTGGTGAAGCTCTGTGTGGAGCTCGGCTATATGAAGGTGCCGGACGGCATTCTTGTGGACATGAAGCGCATCGGCTCCGTGCCGCGCAATAAGCTCGTCATCCTCTCCACCGGCAGCCAGGGCGAGAGCATGTCCGCGCTCTACCGCATGGCGTTTTCCGAGCATAAGCAGGTGGACATCGGCTCGGGTGACCGCGTCATCATCTCCGCGAGCGCCATTCCCGGCAACGAGACGACGATCTCCCGCGTTATTGACGAGCTCTTCGCCAAGGGCGCGGAGGTCATCTACGAGCGCGGCACCGATCTGCACGTATCGGGCCACGCCTGCCAGGAAGAGCTCAAAATGATGTACGCGCTCGTAAAGCCGAAGTTCTTCATCCCCGTGCACGGCGAGCGCCGCATGCTCCACAAGAGCGGCGATATGATCGTGGGTATGGGTCACGACCGCCGGAACATCATCATCGGCGAGAACGGCAGAGTCATTGAGCTGACCGCCAAATCCGCCAAGCTCGGCGCGACCGTCCCGTCCGGCCGCGTGCTCGTGGACGGCATGGGCGTCGGCGACGTCGGCACCGTGGTGCTGCGCGACCGCAAGCTCCTTGCCGACGAGGGCATGGTCGTCGTCGTTATGACGCTCTCGGCGGAGAACGCGCAGCTCATCTCCGGCCCGGACATCATCAGCCGCGGCTTTGTCTATGAAAAGGAAAACGACAAGCTCATCGACGAGCTGCGCCGCGTGGCGATGGAGAGCATCGCCTACTGCGAGGATAACGGCATCACTGACTGGGCAAGCATCAAAAGCCGCGTGAAGTCCGGCCTTTCCGGTTATCTCTTCAAAAAGACCCGCCGCAGCCCGATGATTTTGCCGATCATTATGGAAGTCTGAAAGGCTCCCTTGTGCAAAGGGAGCTGTCAGCGAAGCTGACTGAGGGATTGTCGTTTTGCAGAAACCGCAGTTTACAATCCCTCCGTCTCGGCTGACGCCGAGCCACCTCCCTTTACACAAGGGAGGCACTGTAAGGAATCCCGCAGCGGTTGGGATCAGACATCAAATAAAAAGAAAAGGAGTTTCTCGCCATGGCTCTGCCGTACTGCATCCCGTATTTCGACGCTCACTGCGACACTCTGACGAAGTTCAATTCCCTGCGTCAGAGCAGCCGGGACCACATCGATCTTCTGCGTCTGCACCACTACGCCCCCGCCGCGCAGGTCATGGCGATCTGGGCGCCGCCGGGCTTTGACGGCCCCACGGCGTTCCGCCGCATCATGCTCACCGTTGAGCGCGAGCTGAAGGAAAACCGCGATCTCGCCGCGCTCTGCACGAGCGTTGCGGAGGCCGACGCCGCCGCGAAGGACGACATGGTCGCCGTGTTCCTCTCGGTCGAGGGCGCCAATCTCCTCCGGTGCAGCGTCGCGGGTCTGCTCGACGGCTACCGCCGCGGCGTGCGCATGGTGACGCTCTGCTGGAACAAGGATAACCGCCTGTGCGGTTCGGCAATGGATACCGGCGCGGGCCTGACCGCCGACGGCGTCCGCTTCGTGAACACCTGCTGGGAAAAAGGCGTCGCGGTCGATCTCTCCCACGCCTCGGAAAAAACGTTCTGGGACGTGATGCGCATTGCGAAGCGCCCGGTGCTGTGCAGCCACTCAAACGCGAAGTCCGTGTGCGACCATCCGCGCAATCTGACCGACGCGCAGATCAGCGCCATCGTCCACAACGAGGGCGTCATCGGGCTGAATCTCTGCCCCGCCTTTCTCGGCCTCGGGCGGAATATGGACGCCGTGCTCGCGCACATCGACCATTTCCTCTGCATGGACGCGCGCGAAAATCTCTGTCTCGGCACCGATTTTGACGGCATCGAGTCGCTGCCGGAGAGCATCACCGGCGTGGAGAGCATGGAAGAGCTGTATGAGCAGATGCTCGCGCACCGCTTCAGCGAAGCGCTCGTGCAGGATATCTTCTTCCACAACCTCCACCGGTTCCTGGGGGAAGCGCTGTGAACATACAGATCTTCGGCAAAAGCAAGTGCTTTGACACGAAAAAGGCGGAGCGGTACTTCAAGGAGCGCCGCATCAAATACCAGTACATCGATCTCAACCGCTACGGCATCAGCCGCGGTGAGCTGCAAAGCGTGAAAAACGCCGTAGGGCTCGATAATCTCGTGGACGAAAAACACCCGGACGCGGCGCTGCTGCGCTATCTTGCCCGCGCGGACGATAAGCTCGAGCGCATTCTGGAAGACCCCACGCTTTTGAAAACGCCCGTTGTCCGCAACGGAAAGCAGGCCACCGCCGGGTACTGCCCGGACGTGTGGAAAAACTGGCAATAACGAGAAAAGACGCTGTTCCCAAAGCTGTGGAGCGGCGTCTTTTCGCGTCTTAAACGAAACTTAAAGAAATCCCATCTTTATTATTAAAGCCGGGGATGCTATGCTGTAGCTGTAAACGAGAGAGGGGAAGAGCCATGTACAAAATACTCATCTGCGACGACGAGCGCGATATCCGGAACGCGCTGCGCATCTATCTTACGGGCGAGGGCTACGCCGTCTGTGAGGCCGACAGCGGCTTAGCGGCGCTCGAGCTCATGCAGCGCGAGGAAGTACAGCTCGTGCTCATGGACATCATGATGCCCGGCATGGACGGCATGACGGCGACGGCAAAGCTGCGCGAGCAGAGCAACGTCCCGGTCATCCTCATCACCGCCAAGAGCGAGGACAACGATAAGATCCTCGGTCTCACCGTCGGCGCGGACGATTATATCACCAAGCCTTTCAACCCTCTTGAGGTCCTTGCCCGCGTCAAGGCGCAGCTCCGGCGCTATGCCCAGCTCGGCGGCATGCCGGAGAAAAGCACCGCGCTCACGCTCGGCGGCATCGCCATGGACGATGAGCGCAAGAGCGTCACGCTCGACGGCGAGGAGGTAACGCTCACCCCGACGGAGTACGACATTCTCCGTCTCCTGCTCGAAAACCCCGGCAAGGTGTTTTCGAGCGCCGATATCTACCGGCGCGTCTGGAAGGATGAACCGTTTTCCGCAGAGGGAACGGTGCCGGTGCATATCCGCCATCTGCGCGAAAAGCTGGAGATCGACCCCGCCAACCCGCGCTATCTGAAAGTCGTCTGGGGCAAAGGCTATAAGCTGGAGGAAATGAAAAAATGAAAAAGCTGACCCACAGCGCGGCGGCGCGCGCCGCCGCCTTTATCCTGTGCCTGCTCTGCGGCCTTACGGCGCTGTTCTGCGCCGCGGGGTATTATATGACCCGCATCGACCGCGACCGCACGCTGCCTGAGCCGGACAGCGTATCGGTGTATAAGAACGGCATCCGCGTTCTGCTCAACAACGCGCTGCAGGAGGAACGGTATACCGGCGAATACCCCGAGCTTCCCTCCGGCTACTCCTATGTAGCAACGGATAGGTCCACCGGCAAGGTGCTGTACGACGGCAGAACGAAAAACGCCGTGCCGCTCGGCATTTCCGGCGGCTGTTCCAGCGGAGACAGATGGATCGACGTGCAGGCGTATCTCGAACCGAAGCAGACGCCCGGCGAGGAGCTGACGCTGCTCCGCACCTCCGTCGGCACGCTGCTGCGCTATCAGAATGCCTATCTCCCCGTGGGCATCATCACGGCGGTGCTGTGTCTCGCGCTCTTCGTCTTTCTCATGGCGTCCATGGGAAAAAAGCCGGACGGCGTGAAGCTGCGCGGCATCCACCGCGTGCCGCTCGATCTCTTTCTCGCCGCGGCGCTGGCGGCGGTGGCCGTCCCGGCAAACTTCTATTCGGGAATTAACCTGCTCTATAACCCGCTCTGGGTATGGATGATGCCGGTTACGCTCATGGCGCTCTGGATCGGCTTTGTCGTGCTGCTCACGCTCTGCACGATCTCGGCGCGGCTCCGCGCCGGGAAGTGGTGGAGAAACAGCATCATCTATATCGTCTGCCGCTTTGTATACCGCGCCGTGCGCGGCTTCGTCCGCGCGCTGCCCATCGCGTGGAAGGGGATCCTTGTTTACGCCGTTGTTGTGCTGGTCAATGCTCTTGGCATGATACTCGCTTTCGGCGCTGGCAGCTTTTTCGTCTTCCTTCTGACGCTTGTGCTGGACGCCGCGGGGCTATACTTTGTCATCCACACCGTGCGTCAGCTCAAAACGCTGCAGACGGCGGCGCAGAAGCTTGCCGCGGGTGATCTCACCTACACGGTGGACACGGAGAAAATGTACCCGGTGCTCAAGGAGCACGGCGACGATCTCAACGCCGTGAGCGTCGGCATGAGCCGCGCCGTGAATGAGCGCATGAAGTCCGAGCGGTTTAAAACCGAGCTCATCACCAACGTCAGCCACGATCTCAAAACGCCGCTCACGAGCATTGTGAGCTATGTCGACCTGCTCAAAAAGGAGCCGACCGAAAGCGAGGCGGCGAGAGAATATATCGAGGTTTTAGACCGCCAGAGCCAGAAGCTCAAAAAGCTCACGACCGATCTCGTGGACGCGAGCAAGGCGAGCAGCGGCGCGCTGCCGGTGAATCTCGAAAAGATCGATCTCGGCGAGCTGCTGCGCCAGAGCGCCGGGGAGTATACCGAAAAATTCGCCGCGGCGAGCATTACGCCGGTGCTGAATGCGCCGGAGGGGGAAACGTACGTCACGGCGGACGGGCGGCTTTTATGGCGCGTACTGGATAATCTCTTGGGGAACGCGGTAAAATACGCGCAGAGCGGCACGCGGCTCTATCTGGAGCTGACGCCGGGCGAGACGGAAACGGTGCTCACGCTCAAAAATATTTCCCGCGAGCCGCTGAACATCCCGGCGGAGGAGCTGATGGAGCGGTTCGTCCGCGGCGACGGCTCGCGCCACACGGACGGCAGCGGACTGGGACTTTCCATTGCCAATTCTCTCATGGAGCTCATGGGCGGAAAGCTCACGCTGACGCTTGACGGCGATCTTTTCAAAGCCGCTCTTGTGTTTCCGCAGAAAACCGTATAATATTTTTGCCGGACGGGGAACCAAACGACCCCGTCCGGCGTCTATATTTTCGAACACCCAAAGGTGCGAGGAAAGGAAAGAGCTTATGAAGATGAAACGATTTGCCGCGGCGCTTCTGGCGCTGATTCTGTGCGCGGCGTTTATGACGGCCTGCTCGCCGAAGACCTCCTTGGCGAAGTAGAGCAGCGACTGCTTCATGTCGGCGAACGAGACGCCCTCGTCGATGTAAAGTCCTTCGATCTGATGGAAGATGCAGTGCGCGCGGTAGGAGATGGCTTCGTTGCGGAAGACGCGGCCGGGGCAGATGACGCGGATGGGCGGCTTCTGGTGCTCCATGGTGCGCACCTGAATCGACGAGGTGTGCGTGCGCAGCAGGATGTCGGGATTCTTCTCGATGAAGAAGGTGTCCTGCATGTCGCGCGCCGGGTGTTCGGGCGGGAAGTTGAGCGCCGAGAAGACATGCCAGTCGTCCTCGATTTCGGGACCGTCGGCGACGGTGTAGCCCAGCCGCGAGAAGACCTCGACGATCTGGTTCTTGACCAGCGAAATCGGATGGCGCGAACCGAGTTGTTCGGCCGAGCCGGGGCGGGTCATGTCTTCGGTTGCGGCGCCGTCGTCGGAGGCTGTGTCCTGCAGCTGTTCGCGCAGGCTGTTGATGCGGTCGAGCGCCGTGGTTTTGAGTTTGTTGAGCTGCTGGCCTAGCTCGCGTTTGAGTTCCGGAGCCACCGTTTTGAAATCTTCCATCAGGGCGTTCAGTTCGCCTTTCTTGCCGAGGATTTTGATGCGGAATTCCTCGATCTCGGCCGCTGCCTTGGGTTTAAACTCTTCGACACGTCGGAGGAGTTCATTGATTTTGTCGGTCATATTTTGTTTGTTTACGCTTTTTCCCTACTTTTACCACTCGTATAACGTGCAAAGTTATAAAAAAATTGAGATATGTTGCGTAAAACCCTCTCATTTATCTCGGTGCTGCTACTGGTCGCAGGGGCTGCCGGGGCGCAGAATCCGGAGACTCCGGCTGCGCGGCCCCGTACGGTGGGCGTCGTGATGAGCGGCGGCGGCGCAAAGGGGCTTTACCATATCGGCGTTTTGGAAGCGCTCGAAGAGAACGGCGTGCCGATCGACTACGTGGCCGGAACCTCGATGGGTTCGATCATCGCCGCGATGTATGCCGCGGGCTATTCGCCCGCCGAGATGCGCGAGATCGTCGCGTCGGGCGTGGTCAAGGATTGGGTTTCGGGGCGCATCGACCCCCGCTATACTCCCTATTACCGGCAGATCGGTCACAATCCGGCGTTTCTGAGCGTGCGTATGAACGTGGGAGGCGCCGGCAAGCGGTTCCGGGTGACGAACCTGCTCTCCTCGACGCCGATCGACATGGCGCTGACGGAGCTTTTCGCGCCGGCGACGGCAGCCGCCGAGGGCGATTTCGACCGCCTGATGGTGCCTTTCCTGTGCGTTTCGAGCGACATGAACGCCCGCGAACCCGTGGTGATGCGCAACGGCGACCTGAGTGAAGCGGTGCGTTCGTCGATGTCCATTCCGCTGGTTTTCAAACCGATGAAGAAGGATTCGATGCTGCTCTACGACGGCGGTATCTACGATAACTTTCCGTGGCGGCCCCTCGACGTGGGATTCCGCCCCGATCTGATCGTGGGCAGTATCTGCACGGCGGGCAATACCCCGCCGGGCGAGGACATCAACATCCTCGACCAGGCTTTCATGCTGGCGATGCACGACACCGACTACGACCTGCCCAAAGGGCGCAGCGTGACGGTGCGCCGCGCCGTGGATGTCAACATGCTCGATTTCGACCAGGCCGAGGCGATTATGAACGCAGGTTATACTTTCTCAGGGTTATGCCGTTTCTGCAAAGGTGAGGGATGGATCGAAATCCTTGGCTGTGGAATGGTACATCCAAGAGTGCTTCGTATGAGCGGTATTGATCCGGAAGAATATTCCGGCTTTGCATTTGGTATCGGTCTGGAGC
>OGYE01002423.1_pt1 | contig 11406 bp, 18 predicted proteins | sample 1576471 | NCBI WGS metagenome assembly OGYE01 (sample SAMEA3541532, study PRJEB24748) | human gut metagenome | biome: human gut; feature: human-associated habitat; material: faeces | place: China | collected 2012
TGTTGCACTTCGCCGCCATCGGAGTTGAAAATCCGGTATTTGAAATCGACTCCGGGATTATCCGGTTTTTCAACCAGCAGGATTTGATCGGCACCGATGCCGTAGCGCCTGTCAGCAAGGAAACGATATTGCTCCCGATTCAGATTGATCATTTGATCAATGGCATTCAAAACGATGAAATCGTTTCCTGCGCCATGCATTTTTGTAAATTTCAGTTTCATATGTTGATTGCTGATGAGCCTGAGTGGAAAGAGAGCGGGGAAAGCCTAGTCGTTATCCTCGTAAATCATGGGCCGACCTTCCGGGCGTGTTTTGAAACGGCGGTGAGTCCAAAGATATTCTGCAGGTGTTTCAATAATTCTCTGTTCAATAAATTCATTGACCCGTCTGGTGGCCTCAATCATATCCTTGCCGGGAAAGTCCTCAAAAGGCGGGTATATCGTGACTTTCCAACCCTTGTAATCGGGCAGGAACGTGGTGATCATGGGAATGACTTTTGCGTGGGTGACAGCAGAAAGTCTTGCCGGAGCCAGCAGGGTGGCGGCCGGTTCACCAAAGAAAGGAACGAACGCGGCGTCTTTCAGGCCAAAATCCATTATGTTTTGCGAGAGGTTCGCGGAATAATATTCAGCGAGACCTTCGAGCACGCTCTCGAGGATGATTCCCTCTGGTCCGTCGGGAATGTGCTCTTTTGCCGAAAGCACCCGGACGCCATTCATCCGCAATACCGCCTTGTTTTTTGCGATTTCTTCGCGGTTCCGCCCGAAGCGGTCTATTTTCCAAACGACGACAGTTGAAAAGCCATGCCGCGAGCTGTCTCGGAGCATCTTTTGAAAATCAGCGCGGTTATCATTTCGCCCGGTTTGCTTGCGGTCTATATATGTTCCGACGATGCGCAGGTCATTATCCTCACAAAATCTGGTGCATTCGTGGATTTGTCCTTCGATTGATTGATCCGTTTGATTTGGTCCCGGGCTATACCGGGCATATATCACTGCATTTGTCATACTTTCTCCGCTTTCTTGCTTTTCGTTGGTTGCGTCATTGTGCCCGTTTCCGTCGGAGCGGGCTTTTTTATAACCTGTATTGTCTGTATGGATCTAATTTGTTCATTTCTTGTTCGGTTAAGCGACAAGGCAACTTGTCCAAATTTTTCATTATGTTTTCATAATTAAAACTTGGGCAATACTGGAACTGTATGCTGTATTGATCTATTATTTCTGCAATAGCCTTTTTATCTATCTGATAGTACTTGCCTATTTTTTTGCTGAAGGTAAACCAAGATTTACTATATGAGTAAAGGCTTAGACGATGACATCCAAACGGATTGGAAAAATATTGATGTTGCCCGCCAAAACAGTAACGGTTATCCAGCGTGCGGCATTTTTCGCCGTAACAGCGTATTATTCCGTTTAACGTCTTAGTGTTCATCATTTCGCCGTTTATAAAGACCGCAACGGATTTCCAATTGCTTGTTAATTCATAAAGCTGAACGAATTGCAAAAAGCTTTGAGGTTCGGCGGTAAATGTTGCTTGATATACCATTTGTCCATCGACGTCATGTTCCTCATAACTATAGGCATTTTTTGCAAGATACAGAGCTCTCGTCAACATTGGAGATGAGGATTTCCCGAAAGTAATCATAACATTCCAATTGTGATTTCCGATTCTTGCTGTTGAAGAGTATGATTCGTTAGAATGGTTATCACTTTTAATTGTATTTGTCGAACTCCTAAACGAAGGAATATTCTCGGCTTTATTAATTGGTGTCGGTGACGAGTGATTTGGGCGAGAAACTAACTCTCCTTTGTCAAAATTGTTTTGAGAATCAATGGAATTATCACTGCGGCCGAGAGTTTCTTTATCATTAATGTGGCTTTTGGGTTCTCTGCGTGCGTGTTTCCTTGATTTGTTTCCTTTCGACCTTTTCCAAAGCCAAATAAACATAAGTCCGACAACCGCGACAAATATACAGAATCCTATGCCATTCTTGCCGTCACCGCTGCTGTCGGTGATGCAAAATATAAAAAATATGGAGGAAAAGAAAAGTAGGAGAATTGCGATAACCAAACAGAAAAAAGAAACAATTTTTTTTAGCATTGCTTTAGTCCTCGAATCGTTTGTATTTTACCCGTTCCTGTTCCCATAGGAGCGGGCTTTTTTATTTATTTTACACATCGGTGCTGATAGGAACCGATATTTTTCTTTAAAGTTTCTATTGACAACCTCAAAAAATGAGTCTACAATATAAATCGAACAAAAGTTCGAGAAAGGAGCCCCGCGAGATGAACAAAGAAGACTTCGCAGAAAAATTAAGTAAACTCTCAGACGAAAATCTTACTTATCTTTTTCTTGCTGCGCAAGCATTGATTCAAGAAGAGTTTCAAGCAAAGCTTGGTTGCGAGGGCTCAACTTTTCATACATTTCGATAAGACCACGTGTTTTTGCCCCTGCAGAAGCGGGGGTGCTTTTTTTTTCATCACCATTTATATAATCCAAAGAAACTCCAAAGAAATCAGCAAAAATTAGGACAAAACTCATACCGGCTTCTTGGGTTCCATTTTCCCATTTGCTTATTGTTGTTCTGTTAATGGCGGTCCCATATTTTGAGTTAACTGTATCGACAAGCTCTTGCTGTGTAAGTCCCTTTGCCTTTCTTAATTCTTTAAGTTTCTTTCCGAAAATGTGAGTCATTTATACCACCTCAAAAATATGATATCATGCATTTACCGCAAAAGCAACATTTTAATGAAAAAAACTTCCAAAAAGTGTTGACAACGGCACAAAACAGTGCTATTCTAAATGTACCGAAAGCGGTACAAAAGGAGGTGGAGAAATGAAAAGAAACAGACCGAAAAAGCATCCGGAATACTATGCCATCCCCGCATACCAAAGGTTAGCACGTCTATCCGATGAGGATGTGGCAAAGTATTTAGGCGTGACTGTACGAACCTATAAGGATAAAATAAACGGATATAGCGATTTCTCAAATGCGCAAGGTGAGATGCTTTCGCGCCTTTTAAATCAGCCACAGAAAAATCTTTTTTTAACTTAAAATGTACCGAATTAGGTACAAAAGAAGAGCTTGGTTAAGAAAGGAGATGAAACTATGCTCAACATGCTAATAGCCGTTATAACATCAAGCGCAGTGACAATATTGTGGTTGAAGTGGTTTTGGTCTGCTGCGCAAAAAAAAATCGGTAAGCAAAACGAAGAGTTGACTCGTATGCTCACCGAATTTGTTGAAAGGTATATCGAGAAAGTCATTAAAGACAGACATTAATGAATGCCTCTCCGAATGGATTCAAGCAGGCTCGACCTTTTTCAATATAAACTTTTCGCATTACATTGCTAAAGCTGTTTTTGAAAATTGCCAATTTTTCAAATTCATCATAGCTCGTTGTGAGACTTGAACCATCAAAGCTTATGTCAACAAGTCCAAGGCGATCAAGTGATGTAATTGATGTACTTTGTCTGCCTATATCGCCAATTTCCGAATTTGCAATGAATACATTTTGATGAAGAACGATGTGTACATTTGAAAAACCAGAAATCTTTTCCGTTGCGATAGGCGGATTTCCGCAGATATTGACGATTGGGAGATTATGTGAGTTCTTAAAACATTTCAAAGTGTAGGCATCGTCAGGGGATAGTTGCTTTATTATCTCGACAAATGCGGGATGAACCGTATCAGCAGTATCTTCTTGCATTGCTTTCGCCAACAGATTGGCGAATAAGTCTCGTAATGTCTCATTGTCGGTAGTATAGGCGATTGCTTGTAATGCAGGCACTGCAACATAGGCTTCAGGAGTCTTTATTTGCTCAGGGTCAACATCTTTAAGCTTCTCTTCCAATAGCTTTTTTGTTGCCTTTAATGAGTACTCTCCGTTCAGCACATATTTTTCAAGAGGTGTCAAAGCAACGCCTATGGCACGAGGTAATAAACTGACAATCTCTCCGATTCTTTTCGCCGACGGATGAACAAGATCATCGTAAGCTTTTTCAATTGTGCCGCCTAATCCAATGTTTGTATCCATTTATATCATATTCCTTTCTTTTGCCAATTGAAAACTGTTTCAATAAGCGAATATACAAATTAAGTATAACACATAAAAAGAAATAAAACAACCGCATGAAAGGAGCTTTGTAAATGAAAGAGAGGTGGGACTATGACAAAGTTTGAGAAACGAGTAAAAAAAGCTTTTGCGCATATGACGGCAATCATATACGCAAAAACTCATCGAATCGAAACCGTTACGCTTACACAGCCGGCGTACTGCCGCGGAAATAGCAACTGCGGCAGAGACCGGCGTGGGTTGTGGCATTGTAACTGTCTTAACCAAAGTAAGCAAGAGCCCCGAAAACAGCAGCAACAATAGAGGCTATTGTTGCTACAACGGAAACGACTACAGTAACGACGAAGCGAATCCGATCTGTTTTCTCTTTTGAGGCAGGTGTCTCGACCAGCTGATGAATCTCATCGACACCGGGAAGATAATACCGCTTATATGACAAGTCAATCACCCCCCTTCAAGAGAAAGTATATCACACAAAAAGAAATAAAACAACGAGAAAGGAGTTCCTGCGATGTCCCAAACGGCAGAACTCGACCTGTCGGCGGTGCCTGACAGCGAGATGACGCATTTAGCCCGGTCAACGCTTCGCGCGGTAGAACGGTATTTTGAAATTCCGGGCGTCAGAGAAGAATACGAGCTGTGGCTCAAAAAAAGAAAGACGGCATAAAGAAAAGAAAGGAAGAAAAGAAAATGATTAAAAGCTTAAAAGAAGCTCACGATGCCAAAGTCCACTATTTAAAAAGTGGCGATATCGACAAAGCGGCAACGATGTCCGAATTGCTTAGCGTAATGCTCGCGCAAGAGATTTTAAATGCTTTCGGCGGAATCGGAACATCGGACATGTGTGTAATTGTAGCAGCCTGCAAACTGGCAATATCAGCTGTTGAGGATTCCGCCGATAAAGCTGGGCTTACCGTTAAAGACGTGCTTGGCGCAGCGGACAACCTTGTTACTTTAGCAAACCGGCACACCACAAGGCTGACTATTGTTAATCCGATGCACAAGGGGGCTGGCAATGATGACTAAAGACTTGCTTATCATCGGCGCGGTTGTCGCGCTGGTGGCGATTATACTTCTTGCGGCTCTGCCGGAGATAACGAGCGCGATGCCGGATGTTTATTATGTCGATCCGACCGAGCCGGAAGCAGCGACGGAAGCAGAGCCGGAAACGGTTTTGCAGTCAACTGCAAGTGTCAGATACGCCCTGACCGCCGCCGAGCGCGATGAGGTTGAGCGGGTAGTCATGGCAGAGGCGGGAGCCGAGCCGTACATAGGTCAGATGGCTGTTGCGCAGTGCATCCTAAACGCCTGCGAGCAGGAAAACGCGCGCCCCGCCGAGATCGTCAAACGATACGGCTACACCGACAAGCGCCCCGAGCCGAGCTACAAAGTCAAGAGCGCGGTCTCCGATGTCTTTGACGACGGCGATGTGGCGACGGATGCCGAGATATTGTATTTCTACGCGCCGGAGCTGTGCCAAAGCATATGGCACGAGTCGCAGACCTATGTCTGCACCATCGGCGGGCATAGATTCTTTGAGGAGGCAGGAAAATGATTGATAATAAAGACTTTATTGCGGCAATCCACAAGATATCAAAGCAGGCTGAATCTCTCGCCTGCCACAGCTGCGCAATTATCCGCGCCGCGAGGAAACGGCTTGAAGAGCCGGCCGCGTCGCCGTGGATAAGCGTCGATGACAGGCTCCCGGAAGATTGCCAGGTGGTATTAGTAATTGCAAACGGCAGACCACGAGAGCATGTGAGTTTAGTTAATTCCTACGAAATCGCAACATTTTTTATCGATGAAGGTTGGTATTTGGACGAATTTCCGGATTGGGAACAGCCGCAGGTGACATTTTGGATGCCTTTACCGGATTTACCAAGGGAAGCAGAACCGGGGCTTTATCACAAGTATCGCGTATATGACAACGAAAGCGGTGCGTCAATTGACGGATGCTTTGTGCTGCGTCCCGACAAAGATTTTGCGGCACGAGATGCGTTGCACACATATGCAGCAGCGACAAGCAATGTGGTTCTTTCAAAAGACATAATAAAATTTCTTAAAAGTTTAAATCCAGAGGTATAACCATGGCATTAAAGTTTGCAATTCAGACGGTTTTTGAAATCGCCGTCGTCATACTTATCATCTACGGCTTTATCCGTGAGGACAAGCTAATCGCCTTTGAAGACAGAGTCAGAGCCAAAATCAGAGCAAAGAGGAGCGGGTGCGATGCAGACACTCGAAAAGACAGCTGACGCGCCGGGGAGCGGGCAAAAATGGCGCAGGAAAAAGGTCTGTAAAAGCTGCTATTGGCTGCGGCAAATTGACTGTGCGAGCGACGGCTGGGACGGAAAGTGCTGTGCCTATACCTACATCACCGACCGATTCCGCGAGATCCCCGCGACGGATGATTGCTGCGCATATTATCTCAAAAAGAAAGGAGCGAGAATGTAATGAAAGAGACTGTAATGAAAGAGAATCATATCTTAATGCACGCCGATGTGCTTGATGCGGTGCTTGCCGACTACAGCGGCCGATTCGTCAGCCGCCGGGATTATAACGACGGCAAGACTTACGGCTATGTAACAAACCTTAAAAATCAGAACATGGCTATCGAGTATACGCACTACAAAAATCAGCTCGGCGAGCGTCATGCGCTGTCCGACAACGAGCGTTTTGACTTTGACAACCAGATGATTAAAAAATACATACCTCAAATGGCAGAGCGGGTCGAGGAAATCGAGCGCGAGGAGGGCTCTGCGCTGCGCTTGCCGATATCCGTGCCGGTGTCGATATATTTTGACAGAAGCCGCCGTGGCATGGACGAAAACGGCCGTCCGAGTGAATTTTTGATAATTATCGAAGAAAAAGGAAAAGACCGTAAGCACATCTGGAAAGCTGACGGACGTGAGGCTGTTGTGGCTTATCTTGACGAATATGCGAAAAATGTGTTGCCGAGGCTTGACAGATATGAAAAAGGACGCCCTGCGGTAACAGGACGCCCAAAGGATGTTGCCGGAACAACACCAAACACCATAAACAGTATAACACCGCCGCCGGAAAATGTCAACGGGGGCGCGATATGAAAATACGATCTTACAGATGCCCGAAATGCGGGCGTGAATATAACTTTGCCGACAGCAACAAAACAAGACTCTGCCGCGTTTGCGGGTGCGAACTGGACAGCCTGACTGTCTACTCGACGGACGGCGGGAGCACGGCCAGCGACCAAACCGCCGAGACCAAGCGCGAGAACCGCGAGGCGGAAGAGCAGGAGGCACTTTTTGTGTGGGCGGAATACCAGTCCGCCGCACATCCGGAGCTGCGGCTTTTATACCACATCCCGAACGAAGGCAAGCGTAGTGTCTCATACGGCGCCGCGCTCCGGCGGCAGGGGATGAAAAAGGGCGTGCCCGACCTCTGCCTGCCGGTCGCCCGGGGAAAATACCACGGTTTGTACATCGAAATGAAAGCCGGCCGAAACAAGCCGACGGTCGACCAGCAGTGGTGGCTTGAAGCGCTTGAGCGACAGGGTTTCCGCGCCGTGTGGTGCTCCGGCTGGGAGCGGGCAAAGGAAGAAATATCGGAATATCTGAATTTAAAGGAGACAGAAAAATGACAGAACTGATGAAAAAGGCAATAGCCAAAATCGACTCCGAGGGCGAAAAGGGCGGCACGAATCAGAAGCGTGCAATTCTTGCAACGCTGTGTCAAGGATTAAAGATTGTTGCGGCAACTGTTCCGGTATTGGTACTTTTACGCCACTCAAAGTTCAGCATTCGTAATTTGCTTTTATGGGGACTAATCGCTCTCCTGATAATAGGAAATATATTCTTCAATCAGGCAGACAGTGACTTGATCTATATTGTTATATTCATATTGTATTGTTCAAAGGCAGAGCCGGAATCTGTTCTGAAGACTTATTGTATTAGTGCTGGCATTGCAATTGCGATAGTGATTTTTGCATGGCTTATAGGAATTCTCCCGTCTCAAACTAGTGCAGGACGAGAGTACTTGGGATTTTATTTTGCCACATTTGGTCCGAATCTCTTCTTGCACACAGTTTTGGCGTATATTGCCAGTAGAAAAAACAAAATAAAGTTTAGAAGTTGGATTTTGATTGAAGTCATAAATGTTTGGTTTTATAAGATGACGGATACATTAGCTGTATTTGTTGTTATTAATGCAAGCATTATCCTATATTACTTGTTGAATATTGAAAAGATAAAACAGTTTCTGTTTGACAGAGATTTTCCAAGGAGAATATTAGAAATATTTCCATTCTTTTCAGCAATTGCAACGATAGTAGCACAGTACTTTTATATTGCTCACTATAATGAGCCTGCATTCGTGGCTATAAATGCAGCTTTTTCAAATAGGCCGTATTTTGGAAAAATTGCTTTAGAAACGTATGGTGTTTCATTGTTTGGTCAACCCATTACATGGCTGACAGGAACCGATGGCACAAAAGTATCCGGTATGGATTATTTTTATGTTGATTCTTCATATTTGCAGGTGTTAGTAAGATACGGTGTGATAATGCTTGTGGTTTTATGTTTGGCAATGATGGCGGTACAATGCTATAGTGTTGTGACAAAGAATATTTATCTATGCATGGGATGTTCTTTGTTCCTTATTCATTGCATAACAGACCCGCAATTATTATCTTTTAGATATAATCCTTTTATTATAATTTCTGTTGCCTGCGTTGGAATGATAAAGAGCAAAAAAGAATTTTTTGAAAGGAACCGAAATGAGAAAGAATATGAATAAGTATGCAGAAGTAATAGTAACGTATAATCGAAAGAAATTATTAAAAGAAAACATAGAAGCACTCTTGAATCAGACATTTAAGGACCATGATATCCTGATTGTTGACAACAACAGCAATGATGGCACAAAGGAAATGGTTGCAGAGATTCAGGACAAGAGAATCAAATATTATAATACCGGAAAGAACCTTGGTGGTGCAGGTGGATTTGCTTTTGGCTTGAGAAAAGCCATAGAGCTCGGCTATTTATATGCGTGGATCATGGATGATGACTCTATCCCGGAAAAAGAGGCATTGCAAAGCCTTGTGGATAAGGGACAGGCATTAGATGGTGAGTTTTCCTATCTGGCCTCATTAGTGTATTGGACGGATGGGAAACTGTTTGATATGAATGTTCCGGATTTCCAGTACAACTCCAGATTAGGGCTGGATTTGGACAGAATTAGAAAAAACAAGCTGTTGTTGATTGATACTTGTTCTTTTGTTGGCTGCTTTATCAATTTAAAATATGCTGAGACAGCAGGATTGCCGATTTCTGAGTTCTTTATTTATGGAGATGATCAGGAGTATACGGCAAGATTGAGAAAATTGGCTCCAGCTTATTTGGATTTCGATAGTGTTATTGTACATAAAGCACCATCCAATAAAGGCGCAGATGTGGTTTCGGCAGATGAGACAAGAATAGAACGCTTCTTTTATCAAGCAAGAAACGGAATGTACATCGCGCGAAAAAATGGAAAAGTAGGCCGTCGGCTGCGTGTGATTGGTGGGCGAATCAAGAATATTCTCAGAAAAGCACCGGATCACAAAGCAAAAAGAGTTTGGGTGACGTGCAAAGGAACGATCTCTGGATTTTTCTTTAATCCGAAGATTGAATATGCACATAGAAAAGGAGAATAACAGAAAGGAAATGGGAAAACAAAAGTCTCTTAAATTAAATTTTGTAATGAACGCGATTCTTACGATGTCGCAGTTCGTTTTTCCACTGATTACATTTCCGTATGTTTCACGCATTCTATTGCCCATTGGTACCGGAAAAGTATCATTTGCAACTTCGATCGTATCTTACTTTACACTCTTTGCACAGTTGGGAATTCCAACATACGGCATTCGGGCATGTGCAAAGGTGCGTGATAATCGGGAAGAACTCTCGAAAATGGTTCAAGAGCTGTTCATTATCAACCTTATGATGAGCGCACTGGCATATGTGGTTTATTTTGCAGCAATATACTATGTCCCAAGATTTCGGCAGGATAAAGACCTGTTCTTGATTGTTGGCCTGACAATCTTTTTTAATGCCATAGGCATGGAATGGCTGTATAAAGCACTTGAACAATATACTTATATTACGGTTCGCTCGATTATTTTTAAGTTTATTGCAATTGTTGCGATGTTTCTCATGGTGCATGAACAAAGCGATTATGTCATTTATGGTGGAATTTCCATTTTGGCATCATCTGCCTCAAATATTTTTAACTTCTTTCATATACACCGTTATATCAACATTAAGCCTGTTGGTCACTATAATTTTAAGAAACACTTAAAAGCGATTGTGATTTTCTTTGCAATGTCCTGTGCCACAACAATATATACGCATCTGGATACTGTAATGCTTGGATTTATTCGTACAGACGCAGATGTTGGATATTATAATGCGGCAGTAAAGATAAAAACGATTCTCGTGAGTATCGTTACATCTTTAGGTGTGGTTTTGCTGCCGAGAGCATCATACTATGTCGAACATAGTATGATGGATGAATTTTACCGTATTACAAAAAAGGCAATCAATTTCGTGTTTTTGATTGCAACACCGATGATGATTTATTTTATGCTTTTTGCAAAGGAGGGCGTTTTCTTCTTATCGGGCGATGCTTATGCCGGTGCAATTATTCCGATGCAAGTTATAATGCCAACTTTACTTTTTATTGGTCTGACAAACATAATGGGAATACAAATGTTAGTGCCGCTTGGAAAAGAAAAAGTAGTTCTTTATTCGGAAATTGCTGGAATGATTGTGGATATTATCTTAAATGCGCTTCTGATTCCTAAAATGGCATCTACAGGTGCAGCGATTGGAACCTTGGCAGCAGAAATCGCTGTTTTTATTGTTCAGTACGTTGCGCTTAGAGGAATTATTAAGGAAGCATATAGACAGCAACCAGCGCGGCCTGCTCGCCGTCAGTGAGGACGGCTTCCACCAGCGCTGCCTGCTGCTCTTCTGCACCCAGCTTTTTCAGGCAGAAATACAGTTCCCGGCTGATCTGTTCGGCGCTGCCGCCCCGCACCTTGCTGCGCAGTTCGTCCACGGCTGTTACCAGCAGCTGGCGGGCAGTCTCGGCATCCTCCAGCGTTTTTGCATCCTCATCGGACAGTTCATTTTCGCCGAAGCCCTTGGGGCTTTTCTCAAATTTTGTGCGCCATGCCGCCGCATTGGGTGACCAGGTATAGGCATAGTTTTCCAGCGCGCAGACCTGCGGCTCGGTCAGAGCGCACAGGCCGGTCTTGTGCTTATCGCGAACACCTCCGATATGCCCGTGGCCGCGCGTGAGGCTTCCATCT
>OGYE01002428.1_pt1 | contig 11396 bp, 10 predicted proteins | sample 1576471 | NCBI WGS metagenome assembly OGYE01 (sample SAMEA3541532, study PRJEB24748) | human gut metagenome | biome: human gut; feature: human-associated habitat; material: faeces | place: China | collected 2012
TTATCATGATTACCCATTATTAAATATTTTTGACCATTTAATCTATTAAAAATTTGTTTTAACTCTTCTTTAGTTCCAAAACCAAAGTCTCCGAGATGATAAATAATGTCATCATTTGTTACAGAGTTATTCCATTACTAATTATTGTCTCATTCATTTCTTCGACATCTTTGAATGGTCTATGGCAATATTTGATTATGTTTTTGTGGTTGAAATGTGTGTCTGATGTTACAAATATATTCTATTATCCCTTCTTTAGTTAATGAAATACACATCCGTTATCAGTTTGTCAATATGATGTTGTAAATTTATTCTATACATGCCAATTTTGATGTTCCTATATTTAACAATTCATGTTATAATAAAAGACATTTAGAGGGTGATATTGTGTTTAAAGATATGGAAAAAAAATATAAAAAAGGCTTAAATGAAAATAAATTTAATAAATTTTACTGGTCAACATCATTTTTTCTAATATTTGGATCTTTTTTGTTAAAAATTCCTGATAATGTTAAGCCTTATTTTATTTATGTCTTACTTTCTATTTTTGTTATAGGATACTTTATAGTAAATTATATTAAAATCATGAAAAATAATAATATAAAAAATAAAACTAATTTTATAGAAAAATTAAATGCTTATAGTAATGAAATAAAAAAACAAAATTTCAATAGAATAATATTATTATTAAAGCAATATAATTTTAAAACTAAAAATGATTTGAAATTAGCCATTGATTATTTTAATAGTGAAAAATCAATCAAAGTGGAATCGGATTATCTAGGATGGATTATTTCTATATCATTAACATTATCGTCTTTTATTGAAATTGCATATAACACAGAAACACAGACAATAGATACAACAAAGATATCTGTTATACTCGGTTCCACAATAGGAATTTTAATAGAATTTTTGATAATTATAATCATCTTGAATTTAGTTATTAACGTCCTATTTATCTCCAAAAAAACTATTCGTTCAAATTTGAGTGATGACTTATCATATATTTATTTAAATTTTAACAAATATAAGAATCAATTATCAAAACATGAATAACTAAATATTTTTAAGATCTGCCAAAGAAGTATTAAAGTTAAAACTTGTATTACAAATTACTTTGTATCGAGCATATTATTGTATTTCTTCAACTTTGTCTTTAGCTAGAGCAATGTTGAAAAAATTTTGACTTTGGACTACTAGGCAGAAGTTTGAATATATTTTGTATTTTTACTTACCTCTTTATTTTTGAATCTCAAAATTTTCTGTTATATAAATCTATTTATATTAAATCGTGTTTTTGCTTCGATTCTTCATTTACATTATTATCTGTATATAAACTTATTTTTATACACCATTTAAATTCTCTATTAGTTATCAAATTCAAATAGTGGGTTTGATTTTGGTTAATATACATAAAATTTTTAAAATTAATTTTCATTTATAACTGTGCTTCTATCAACATCTTTCAAAAGTTCATCGATATATGAGCAAAATTTTAACGCATATTCTCTATTACATTTAAAATTTAACGAATGGTGGGTTTGATTTCTATAAATACTTATTATGCCTTTAAACATAAAGGAATATCCTTCTTGTATATCTGGTTCATCACTAAACTTTAAAATTGTTTGATCAACTTTTGAATGTATTGCTTTAGACACTAGAGGAATTCCAATTAAATTTGTTTTTTCTAAATTAGCTTTCCTTTTTATTCTATCTTCCAAAATTTGAGTGGCTTGATTTATTGCTCTATCAAAAGCAGTTTCTCCTAGCAAAATATCACCACATCTATCATGTAGTTCTTTATCTTCTATTGAGTTATATAAATAACCAACCTTGCTAATTTGATAATTCGAAGAATTTATATGCATATTTTCTAAATATGTTAATATCTGATTAAGTTGAAATAAAAAGTCATATGAATCATATAAACCATTATCATATCTTTCAGAATAATTTATCTTATAATCATAAAAATTTTCGTTTAAAATATTACTTATTTCATCAATGTAACCATTAAACTGATTTGCTACTTTTTGTGAAATATAATGTCCTTTATACATTATACTTTCTTTAATACCTTTCAATAAATAATATATTCTTTTTATTTCATATTTTTTATCTTTCATTTTTACCTCCAATAACAAAAAAGCATAATACAAAACTGTCATAAGTCTGTATTAGTGCTCCCTTTTAATTCACATAAATTATATCATACTATTTCTTATTTTTTAAATTTTCATAAATATATTTAAACATAGATTTCATAAAGTCTTCCATGTATCCTTCTTCAGACATCATTTTTTCAAGCATTTCTGAATTTTGTTGATATCTCTTAAATGCTTTTTTCTTAAATTCTTCGTCGTATACTTTTTTAAAATCTTCTGGATTGTTATTTTTAGCAAATTGAACCATTCTATCATCATCTACAAAGTCTTGAGTAATTTGTTCCATTACTTTATCCATGTTTGTAAATTTAGTATGATATTTTTCATTTATTTTATCAACTATTGTGCTTAAACTTTCCTCATCTTCTTCATTAGATTTACCAATATTTCCGGTAGCAGAATAAAGTTCACCATCTTCTTTTACCAAATATATTGAACCTTCAAATGATTTTTCCAGTTTATAATATTCTAGCTCGATTTTATCATCTAATTTTACCATTGCCGAATGTTCTCTTGGTAAAACCTGATTTAAATATTTGCAATAAATATATTTTTCTTGAATATCCTTATCCATCATTCTTACAACTTGTATTATAAATGCGTAATTTCTTAAAAATGCTTGAAGAACTTTTTTAAATTCTCTTTGATCATCTTTTTCCATATCCATATACTTTGTTCTTGCAGGATATAAATAGTGATTTAATAATTCCATATTATCTTCTTTACTGTAATACGTTTTCGCAAAGTTATGAATATCCTCATCATTAAATAATCTATAAGCCTCAACCCTTTTGTATATTCGATATATCATATTTGGATCTGCACCACTTTCAAGAATTGTTCCTTGATAATATGGTTGAAATGATTTTTGAATATCTTCCGCTGTGTTAACAAAATCAAGTACAAAAGTATCTTTCTTTCCTGGACAAGTTCTATTTAATCTTGATAATGTTTGAACAGCTTTTACTCCTGATAGTGGCTTATCAACAAACATGGTGTGTAATAAAGGCTCGTCAAAACCAGTTTGGTATTTATCTGCTACAATCAAAACATTATAATCATCATGAAATCTTTTTGGCAATTGATTTTCTTTTATTTCCTTATTATCACCATTATAATCAATATTCAATTTTGGTTCAGTATATACTTCGCCATCATCTCTTATTTCACCTGAAAAAGCTACTAAAACATCAACATTCTCTAGATTATGTTCTTTTATATATTTTCTAAATTCCTTTAAATATCTAACAGCATGAAGTCTTGATGAAGTTACAACCATTGCCTTTGCTTTTCCACCTATTTTATATTGTGTTGTATTCAAAAAATGTTCAATCATAATTGCTGCCTTTTGACTTAAATTATGAGGATGTAACGACTCATACCTAGCTATTGCTTGCATACCTTTTGATGATTTAAACTTTTCATCACTTGTAGCAGTTTTTACAATTTTATAATACATATTGTATGTCATATAATTTTTTAACACGTCAAGAATAAATCCTTCTTCAATAGCCTGTTGCATTGAATAATTATGGAACGCTTTATATGTTCCGTCTAATTGTTTTGTACCGAACAATTGAAGTGTTTTTTCTTTAGGAGTTGCAGTAAAAGCAAAGAAAGACATATTTGTGTGTACACCATGAGCAGCAAGTTCATTTAGTAATGCTTCATCCTCATCTGGTATTGCATTTTCTAATGCAAGTTCTTCTCTTGCATATTGTTCTAATATTTCTTCTGTATTACCTAATCCTTCTTTTAACTTAGATGCACTTCTTCCTGTCTGCGATGAATGTGCCTCATCTACTATAACAGCAAATTTTTTGCCAATACTATCTATTTCAGAATATATTTGTGGAAATTTTTGTAATGTAGTAATAATAATCTTTTTGCCATCATTAATGGCATTTAATAAATCTCTTGAACTTTTATTCTTATCAATTTTTTCAACAGTACCTGCAACATGATCAAATTGATATATTGTATCTTGTAATTGACTATCTAAAACTTTTCTATCTGTAACTACTATTACTGAATCAAAAACTTTATTGTTTAAATTATCATGTAAACTAGATAGTCTATAAGACAACCATGCTATTGAATTAGATTTACCAGAACCAGCACTATGTTGAATAAGATAATTCTTTCCACTACCATTTTGCTTGACATCAGAAACTAATTTCGTTACAACGTCTAGCTGATGATATCTTGGGAAAATCATTTTGCCTTTTCTCCATGTTTTATCTTTTTCCTTGTCATATTCTAAGTGCATATATTTCTGAATAATTTCAAATAGCATATTTTTTCTTAGTACATTTTCCCATAAATAAGCAGTTCCAAATCCTTCTGTATTATTTGGATTTCCTGCTCCACCTACATTACCAGCACCATTACTTCCTTGGTTAAATGGCAAAAAGAATGTCTTATCATTAGCAAGCTTTGTAGTCATTCTACATTCAAATAAATCAACTGCAAAATGTACTAGACTTCTTTCATTAAATAAAAATATTGGTTCATTACAATCTCTATCTTCTTTATATTGTCTTACAGCATCATTAACATCCTGTCCAGTATATTGATTTTTAAGTTCTAATGTAACCAATGGAAAACCATTAATAAATAACACTGTATCAAGACTGTTACTATTATTTACAGAGTAATGTAATTGTCTTACACATTCACATATATTTTCATTATATAAATTAACTGTATCATAATTAATACTAGTTTCTGGTTTAAAATAAATTAATCTAAATTCCAAACCATTTAGTTTTATTTTATTTCTTAATGTTTCTAGTAACCCAAATTCTTTAATTTCTTTTTCCACATATTTCAAAAAATATTCTTCAGTTATATCTCCATGTATCTTTACGAGTTTATTCCAATTCTTTTCTTGAGTATTTTTAATAAACTTTAATAAACTATCAGGTTTATATCCTTTTAAAGGTTCATAACCTATTTCATTACTTTTAATATAACCACCTTGTGTAGTTAAATATTCTTCTATCTTTTCTTCAAATTTTATTTCTCTTATATTATTAGCCATTTACTACACCTCTATCTTTCCAGTAACTGCTTCATAAATTAGGGATTCTTTATATTCTTCTAATTTTTCTATTATTTGGTTACGATACTCAATTACCTTATCTAATTTAATTATTATTTTGTTTATTTTATTGTTTACTCTTACTACATTATCAAAATCAATAGGAATTGGAATTAACATATTTGAATACTTGTCAGCTCCAATATTTTGTATAGTAGATTGTATGAAAATTGAATTTTTCCACTTTTCATATAATACGGAATTGGTAAAATTATAAACATATTGTGCTAACTCTTTATTATTAAAGCTCGCTCTGATTAAATATCCAGCAAATGCACATCTTCCAAATTTATTTTCATACATAAAACTTTTACCAACGGTTCCACCACTCCTTGCAAACAAAATATCCCCATCTTTCAAAATGAAATCTTTTGCTTCGTCTTCTTGCAATGATAGTTTATCTTGTTCTTTCAAAGTATTATTCAAAATATCCGTTATTCTAACATATCTTGGGAGATCATCACGATATACAACACCACTTGAATTAGCTCCATATTGTAATTTTTTATTTGTTAAATACTTAAGTTTATAATTTTTAAAATTATATTCTTTTATCACATCACTAAAAATATTTTTTTTATATTCATCTAATAATTCGATTTCTTTTTTATTATTTTCTATTGTTTTATTTATTAAAGATACTTTATTGTCAAGATAATTTGATATTTTAATTTGTTCTTCTAATGGTGGTACTGGAACAAATTCATTTTTTAATTTATCTATAGGAATTTTTTTTCTAATTGTATTCATTTTACCATTATCTTCGTTTATTTTAACTAAAATACCATTTCCTAAACCAAAAAGATGATTTTCAAAAGTTTGATTTAAAAATAGATAATTATAAAATCTACCACATGATTTACTAGTTTCAGAAAATACATAATATACAGGACTCACTAATCCATCATACTTTGAAATACCAGAAGCACCAACTACAACATTCATACTATTAATTACTATATCATTTTTCTTTACTATTTTGTATTTACTTATATCTTCTTTTGCCTTATTACCTCCACCATTTTTTTCTGAATAAGGTATTATACCATCTTGAATAGTTAAAGATAGCAAAAATGTTTCTTTTTCACTTTTATTTAATTCGTTTCTTTCATTAATGACTCTTTTTAATGGTTGTACTATCCAATTAGTAGGAATTTTACCTAACCACTCTATATTACTATCAATCAGTTCTCTTTTCATTTGAGATCTCCTTTAATACACCATCAAGTTTTTTATCTAATTCAAGAATTTCATTCATAATTTCTTTTGTAGTTCTTGGTTCTTGGTATTTATAAAAATATTTAGTAAAAGATATTTCATAGCCTATTTTTGTTTTTGAATTATCAATATAAGAATTTGGAGCGAATGGTAATACTTCTCTTTCCATATAGTCATGTATATCTTCTTGTAAAGATATAGTTTCAGTATCTACCCATTTATCTTTATCTTGAATATATTCACCTTTTTTACTTAGTACTTTATTACCACTTTCATCAACTTTTGCTTGTAAAACTGTAACTTTTCTATAACCAAAGAAATCATTATCATAAATTTTAGAAATTTCATTTGCAACAAAATCACCATATATTTTAGTTATTTCATCTATATGTTCTTTTGTCATTTCATTTCGTTTATTTCCTAAGTTTTTACGCATTTTTTTGTATAAGTTATTAGCATTAATTAATTGTACTTTACCTTGTCTATGTTCAGGTTTCTTATTATTTAATATCCATATGTAAGTTGCAATTCCAGTATTATAAAACAAATCATTAGGTAATTGAATAATGCAGTCCAATAAATCATTTTCAATTACATATCTTCTTATTTCAGATTCTCCAGAACCAGCATCACCTTTGAATAGTGCAGAACCATTATGAATAATAGCAATTTTAGATCCTTCTGGTTTCATTTTAGATACAGCATTTTCTAAAAATAATAGTTGACTATCTGATATAGCTGGAGTTCCTGCAGGAAATCTTCCATTTACACCTTTTTTAGCTTCTGTTTCTACTGCATTTTTTTCACTTTTCCATTCACGGCCAAACGGCGGATTCATCATAATAAAATCAAATTTTTCACCTGGAAATTTATCATCAGACAATGTATTTCCTTTTCTAATATTATTTGAATCTTCTCCTTTAATTAGCATATCCGCTTTACAAATAGCAAAGGTTTGATCATTTATTTCTTGGCCGTATACAATCATTTTTGAAGAATTATTTAATTTTGATGCGTATTCCATACTTGCTGATAAAATTCCACCTGTACCACATGCACCGTCATATACTGTTTTAATTTTTGAACTGTCAGCTAAATCATTTTGATCTTCAAACACAATATTAACCATCAATTCAATTACTTCCCTTGGTGTATAATGTTGTCCTGCTTCTTCATTATGTGCTTCAGAAAATCTTCTTATTATTTCTTCAAAAATATATCCCATTTCTATATTAGAAACTTCATTTGGATGTAGATTTGCATTCTTTTGATTAAACGCTTCAATAACAGCATATAAAATGTTATTATTAGCCATTTTTTGAATGTGTCTTTTTAAATCAAAATTCTCAACTATATCGGTTACTTCTTTTGAATATCCATCTAAATAATTATAGAAATTTTCTTCTATATTTGCAGGGTCATCCAATAATTTTTTAAAATCATATTTACTTGTATTATAAAAATTCTGACCAGAAGTTTCCTTTAAAATAAAATCTCTTTGTGCAAAAGTTTCAGGAAATTTTTTACTTGCTTCCAATACTTTAGATTTTGTATCAGAAAGTACAGAATCAAATCTTTTCAACACTGTTAATGGTAAAATTACATCACCATATTCGTGTGGCTTATATACACCTGTTAATTTATCTGCTACACTCCATATCAGATTAGCCTTATCTCTTACATTTTTTGTTATATTTCCCATTATTACACCTCAATCTGAAAAAATTTTTTCCCAGTCTTTATTCTTTTTATTGCTTTTCATACCTCTGACAATAGCATTATATATCTCTTTATTATCAAAAAAATACTCTTTTATATCAGTGGGAATGTTTCCCCTTTGTCTAGAGGCTAATAGATATAATTTACTTATTACTTTTTCATCATTTAAAGATAAACTATCTATTAGTTTTTTTAACAATTCTCCATTCGGAGGTTCATTCTTATTATTTTCTATCAAACTTATGGTCATTTTTTTTCTATTTACATAATCTGCAACTTCAGACTGTGTTATATTTTTTGATTTTCTGATTGATTTAAAATAATTCCCAAATTTTTCTTCTTCCAAAAAAAATGCCTCCTTAGCTTGTGAATAAATAAATAAATTTATTTACTTATTTTAAGTATAAACTAAAACTAAAATATTATCAAGTGTTTTAGAACCATTTCACAAAAGAATTTGTACAAATACCAATTTTTCAGTGACGATTATGCATTAAACTTACTCACATACTAATTATTTAAAATTTTAAAAAAACTATCAGTTTTATCTGATAGAATTATTTTTACTTTTTTTAATATAATAGTTAAACTTTACTATCATTAAGTAATATTTAACTAATAATAATTATTTATTTTTAAATATAAATTTATTAACATTATATTTGCAATAAAACATATCTATTGCATAATTAATCTAATTTTTTAAACTGGAAACTGAACTGATATGTACTGTCTATTTTATTTCTATTAGCTAAATAAAGCACAACTAAATCATATATAATATAACTCTTTAAATATACTATTAATAATGTTATAAAAGATAAATGAATCTTATAATGCTATTTATCAAATATGTCATACGTATAAACATTTTTTAATAGGCTTATTAAGTATACATTTTTTTAATATAACTTTTATTATATTTATTGTCATATTTTTACTCTATTATTTATTAATACTTTTTTATATACCTACATTTTGGATAATTAGAACATCCCATAAATGTACCATATTTTCCATTTCTAGTTACTAGTTCTCCACCACACTTCGGACATCTATTTTTAAATAATTCATCTTTGTTACTTTTTATCTTTTTAGTATTTCTAACATGTTCTTTTCTTTTTATTTTATCTATTATATTTAATTTTTTAATACTTTCATATATTTCTTCTTCATTATTTATAATAACTTCTTGATATGAATATATTTTATCTATTAATTCATATATTCTAACTACGTTATTAGACTTAACAGATACTCTTGCTCTACTTGGAATACATACTAGTGATATAAACTTTTCTTCTGGTAAGTTTAATATTTCTTCTAAAGACTTAACATGACCATAATTTTGATGCAATGGATTATTAACATAAAAAATTTTTTTACCACTTTTTATCATCCATCTTTTATCATAATCATTACCTTTTATATATCCATTATATTGTTTTGTTTCTATAACAAAAATACCATATTTAGATATAACTATATGATCTATTTGATGAGTATAATTATTTTTTGTTTTAACCATTACATCATTTATAACTAAATATTCTGTTGATAATTTTTTAAGTTCTTTTTTTACCCAGAATTCTCCGGCCATGCCAATAAACTTTTTGTAATAAACTTTCATTAATATACATAGTATTACCATAATTAATACTTTTGGTTTAATAATCGTTTTTAACATTTCTAATAATAATAACTCCATATACAACCTCGTTTCTTTATGTATATTATTATACAGAAATATACATGGAAATGCAAATGTGTACAATATTAATTTTTAATTGAAATCAAATTTTAATTAAAAATATTAAGATAATTTTATAATTATTGTGTTTAATATCTAAATGAAATTAAAAAAATAACACAATAATCTCTAATATAGAAATGCATATACTACATTCGGTTACTGTGTCACTATATTTATTTAATTGTTATCTTTCCTTTTTCAAATCGTATCCTGATGCATCATTTTCGCTCTTATTATATGCATTATCAATATATTTTTTTGGATTAGCTAAAAAGGATTCTTCTTCAACAAAAGTTATGTATGAGCCATTCATATGATCATATGTTTCGCACTCGTTGCAGTGCCATTGCTTAGGGTTTGAATTAAAATGATTTTGAGAGATAATTTTATATACATTATCCATTTTATAATTCGTTATAATGTTACCGTGTTTGTTTATCCCTATACTTTTGAACCATGAATAATCCCCATTATATTTCATAATAACTCCAACTATTCCATTAGTATGAGACGTTCTATTTTTTCTTTGAATATTTTTAAGACTATACTCAACTTCCCAATCAATCCACTTGCTGTTTTTCATATTTGGAGAAATGATAACTATCGTAACTGAAGTATCATACATCATATTTTTTAATGCTATTTTTATATTTTCAGTTGACGTATCAGTTAAATCGGGTGAATCACTTCTTTCTCCTTTATAGTATGTCGCATCGTCGCCTAATGATTTTATAATCTTGTCACGCAATTCTTGTGCTTCAGAATGTTTATAAGAAATAAATGTTTTGTGTGCCATAATTAAAACCTCCTAAAACTCTATAAAATATATAATTATACTAGTAATTATACAAATTGTATAAAATGGCATAACAGTTTTTGATATTAGTATGTTGAAATAACTATATTTTTTTACATCCTTCATATCAAGCTTAATACTATTAAAATTCATACTAAAATCTATTTTATCTTCGTCATTCAGTCTGACATCATCATATAAAGCCCTAAACTTTCTTTCAAGCATAAGATAGTAAGCATCTAAAAACCAAAAAACAACTAATGGAATTATTGTAATTATTACAGCCTTGTGAGTATTTTTGCCTGCAAATGCAAATATGGCTATCATAATTCCTATTGACCATTCCTTTAATGAAAAAGAATTTCTTCCCATCCTATCAATTATACCTTGAATCATCAATAAGTGATGTCTCTTGTTTTCACCGGCAATATTTTTCATATAATTTATACCCTCCCCCATAGGCACCAACATTTTCATATATATTATTAATGTTAGTGCATTTAATGTAATATATTATATCAAAAAACATTAATTTTGTCAGTAAATTAAGTTACTTTTGTGGAATAAATACTATAATTTCTAATACAAATAAAAACGGAGACTTCCGAAGAAATCTCCTAAAAGAATAAAAAGGGG
>OGYE01002435.1_pt1 | contig 11379 bp, 9 predicted proteins | sample 1576471 | NCBI WGS metagenome assembly OGYE01 (sample SAMEA3541532, study PRJEB24748) | human gut metagenome | biome: human gut; feature: human-associated habitat; material: faeces | place: China | collected 2012
GCTTGCACTTCTCGCTCGCCGCATCGGCACTTAGAATTATGCGGTATTGCCCTGAGTAAAAGAAGCCCACTAAAGGAGTGTGTGCTATGCCAGAAAAACACATCGGAAAGGTAGTACAGGTCATGGGACCTGTGCTGGACATCCGATTCAAGGACGGTGAATTACCCGCCCTGCTGAATGCCATCGAGCTGGAAAACAACGGCAAAAAGCTGATTGTCGAGGTTGCCCAGCACGTTGGTGACAATGTGGTCCGCTGTATTGCAATGGCAGCCACGGACGGTCTTGTCCGCGGCGCTGACGCCGTTGATTTGGGTGAGCCCATCAAGGTTCCCGTTGGTGACGAGTGCCTTGGCCGCGTGTTCAACCTATTGGGTGAACCTGTGGACGAGCAGCCCGCCCCCGAAACAACCGAGCGCTGGCCCATCCACCGCGCTGCCCCCAGCTTCGACGAGCAGGAGTCTGCCACCGAAATCCTGGAAACAGGCATCAAGGTTGTTGACCTGATTTGTCCCTATGCCAAGGGCGGCAAGATTGGCCTGTTCGGCGGTGCCGGTGTCGGTAAGACCGTTCTGATTCAGGAGCTTATCTATAACATCGCCACCGCCCACAACGGCTATTCCGTCTTTACCGGCGTCGGCGAGCGCACCCGTGAGGGCAATGACCTGTACGGCGAAATGCGCGAAAGCGGCGTTCTGAACAAAACGGCGCTGGTCTACGGCCAGATGAACGAGCCGCCGGGAGCGCGTATGCGCGTGGCCCTGTCCGGCCTGACGATGGCGGAGTATTTCCGCGATGTCAAGCATCAGGATGTGCTGCTCTTCATTGACAACATCTTCCGTTTCACCCAGGCCGGTTCTGAGGTGTCGGCTCTGCTGGGCCGTATGCCCTCCGCCGTCGGCTACCAGCCCACGCTGGCCACCGAGATGGGCGCTTTACAGGAGCGTATTACTTCCACCCGCAAGGGCTCTATCACCTCCGTACAGGCTGTCTACGTGCCTGCAGACGACCTGACCGACCCGGCGCCTGCCACGACGTTTACGCACCTCGACGCTACCACGGTTCTTTCGCGTAGCATTTCGTCGCTCGGCCTGTTCCCGGCTATCGACCCGCTCGCGTCTTCCTCCGACGCTCTCGATCCCTCGATCGTCGGCGAGGAGCACTACCGTGTCGCCGTCAAGGTCCAGGAGCTCCTGCAGGAGTACTCCGACCTTCAGGACATCATCGCCATTCTGGGTATGGACGAGCTGTCCGAGGAGCAGCGCCTTACGGTCAACCGTGCCCGTAAGATTCAGCAGTTCCTCTCGCAGTCCTTCCACGTCGCCGAGAAGTTCACCGGTAACCCCGGTGTCTACGTCCGCGTCGAGGATACCGTCCGCTCTTTCGCCGAGATTGTCGACGGCAAGGCCGATGACCTGCCCGAGCAGGCTTTCCGCTATGCTTCCACGATTGAGGACGTGCGCGAGCGCGCCCGCAAGATGGGGGAGAAGTAGGTTATGCGTATCCGCATCGTGTGCCCCGTGAGCTGCGCCTATGAGGGCGACGCTGCGTTTGTGTCGATTCCGTCCACGGATGGCGAGTTTGGCGTTCTGCCTGCTCACTCCAGCGAGATCTGCACGATCGACCGCGGTTACGTTCGCGTTTCCGATAAGGCCATGGGCACTGTCGACCACACGTTTGCCGTGGCCGGCGGCTATGCCCAGGTTGCGGACGATGTCGTGACCGTTCTCGCCGAGCGCGCTTGCGATTTGGCGACCGTCGATGCCGACAAGCTTAAAGCTGATATTCAAGGTTTTGAAGAGGAGCTGGGTAATTTGTCGGAGGATGATGCACGCCGCGCCTACCTCTATAATGAAATCGCATGGTGTAAGCTCAAGCTTGCCCAATAGTCAAACGATTTAGCGTTCGACCATTTGCGAACACATCATGCCCGGGATGGCCCAGCCATCCCGGGCATGCTTTTTGAAAGGGTAGACCTTGGATATTATCCGCGTTGAGGGTGGCCACGCCATCGGAGGCTCCGTGCCCGTTTCGGGCGCCAAGAACTCCGCACTCAAACTCATGGCGGCAACGCTTCTGGCGCCGGGCAAGACGACGCTGCAGAACGTGCCCGATATTTCCGATGTTCACGTGATGGGCAAGGTGCTCAAGGGCATGGGCGCTACGATCGATGTTCTCGACGAGCATACGCTCGAGATTGATACCTCTCAGGTCGATTCTTGGGAGGCCCCCTACGAGCTCGTTGCCAAGATGCGTGCTTCCACAGCCGTGATGGGACCCCTGCTGGGCCGTTTCCATCGTGCCAAGATAGCCATGCCCGGCGGCTGCAACCTGGGTGCTCGCAAGATCGATATGCACATTCTTGGTCTTGAGGCCCTGGGCGTTGAGTTCGATACCGCCCACGGTTACATCAACGCTAATGCGCCCCAAGGTCTGCGCGGTACCACCGTCACGCTCGAGTTCGCCAGCGTCGGTGCGACCGAGAACCTCATTATGGCATCCGTGCGCGCGCAGGGTACCACGGTTATCGACAATGCCGCCCGCGAGCCCGAGATCGTCGATCTCGCTAACATGCTCAACGAGATGGGCGCCAAGATTGTCGGCGCGGGTACGCCCGTCGTGACTATCGAAGGCGTGGAAGAGCTCCATCCCGTTACCCATCGCGTGGTGGGCGACCGCATCGAGGCCGGTACCTTTATCGTTGCCGGTGCGTTGATGGCCGACGATCGCGGTGTCGATGTCACGGGCTTTTGCCCCATTCACTTGGGCATGGTGCTCAAGAAGATGGAGCTCATGGGTATCGACTGCGAGCGCGTCGAGGATGGCGTCCACGTAAACCGTGCCGAGCGTATCAAGCCGGTCGACATCCAGACGCTTCCGTTCCCCGGTTTCCCGACGGACATGCAGGCGCAGATTATGGTGCTCTCCGCTCTCGCCGACGGCAGTTCCGTTATTACCGAGAACATCTTCGAGAATCGCTTTATGTTTGCCTCTGAGCTGGTGCGCATGGGTGCCGACATTCGTATCGAGAGCCATCATGCCATGATTCATGGCGTCAAGGGCTTCTCGGGTGCACAGGTTACCTCGCCCGATCTGCGTGGCGGAGCGGCCCTCGTCGTAGCGGGCTTGATCGCCGACGGGACGACCGAGGTTTCGGCCATCCATCACATCAAGCGCGGCTACGAGCAGTTTGTCGAAAAGCTGCAGGCGCTCGGCGCGCATGTCGAGCATGCTTCCGTCCCCGATCCCGTCATCTACTAATACAGGTTGCCTATGTTTAATAAAAAGCCCCTCGCGGATACCACCGCCCGAAGACCCTCAACTGGTGCACAGGCCAAGATCTACAGTCGCGATAACGTGGCTCGCTATTCCGAGCGCGCTCGCCAACGTCGTCGTAGCCACACGATTCGTCACGTCGCGCTCATTGTCGTGCTTGGCGTGCTGCTGAGTGCTACTACCGCTGCCGGCCTGTGGTTTGCCACCATTATGGGCAAGCTCGGCGATTCTAATGTCATTACCGACAATCTGCGTCGGGTTCTGGTTGACACCGATGAGGCAAAGGATCCGTTCTACGTGCTGCTTCTTGGCACCGACGGCCGTCCGGGCGAGGATACGTATCGCGCCGACTCGATTATCCTGGCACGCATCGACCCCACGCAAAAGCAGGCGACGCTCATTTCCGTTCCGCGCGACACCAAGGTCGAGTACAAGGGCGAGACCATGAAGATCAACGCCTGCCATACCGTTGGCGGCGCCGAGGCCATGGTCGAGGCGGTCAACGAGCTGTGCGGTGTTCAGATTTCCCACTATGCCGAGGTCAGCTTCGACGGTATGCAGGCGCTGATTGATTCGGTTGGCGGTATCGACATTAACGCAACCGATGATGTTGACGACCCCGAGCACCTGGATATTAAGATTACCGCTGGCCAGCAGCATATGGACGGTGCCACCGCCCTTACCTATGCCCGCTGCCGCTACACCTATGCCGACGGCGATTACACGCGCATGCGCCACCAGCGTCAGGTGCTTGGCGCCCTTGCCAACCAGATTCTCAATAACTTCGATGCCACGAAGATCTTTGGCCTGGTTAATTCGCTGTCCGATATGCTCGTAACCGATATGAGCGTTCAGGATATCGTGGCTACGGTCAATGCCATGCGCGGTATGGATGTCGACGGTATCTACTCGGCCAACCTGCCCTCGTACGCCGACGACAGCACCATGATCGACGGTGTGAGCTACGTCTTTGTCTACGAGGACGAGCTCAAGGAAATGATGGAGCGCGTCGATGCCGGCAAGGATCCCAAGGGTCCCAACACCATGGGTCTTTCCGACGGTTCCAGCTCTACGATCGGTGACCTCAGCAACAACACGTCTGACGACTATGCAAACGGTACCGCAACCTCATCGGTCAGCTCTGACGATTCTGATGACTCAAGCGATTCGAGCGATTCGGACTACTACGAAGAGCCCACCGGTGACGGCAACGGCTACGAAGCCAACTACTAAGTTACGGCGTTTTACCAAACGCCGTAACGGCTCGACGCTGCGCGCCGCCCAAGGCGACAATTTGTCATTCAAAAGGCAGGGCATGACCAGAAGGTCAATGCCCTGCCTTTTTCATGCCAACTTGTTCGCCTTGGACGTCGCTCGCTGACGTTGGCTCAACCTGCGATGTTGACTGCTCCCCTTGTATCAAAAACCGCCCCGTTCTCTGTAGAGGACGGGGCGATTCGTCTTTTGGACTTGTGCAGCCAGGCTTATGCAAAGCGGGCGACGAGCTCCTGGAGCACGTCGGTCATCTTGACGAGCGAACTGACCGGGACGAACTCGTTGACGCCGTGGTAGCAATAGCCGCCGGTGGAAAGGTTGGGGCAGGGCAGACCGCGGAACGACAGCTGAGCGCCGTCGGTGCCGCCACGAATCGGCAGCACTTGGGGCTCAACGCCGCAGGCAAGGTAGGCTTCCTTGGCAACATCAATAAGCTCGGGATAGTCACGAACGATCTCGGCCATATTTCGATACTGCTGCTTAATCTCGACTGTCACGCGCTCCTCACTCAGACGCTGGTTGAGCATCGAGGCGGCGGCATCAATAAGGTCGAGTTTCTGCTGGAACTTGGCGGCATCGTGATCACGGACGATATAGCGCGCCGTGGCATGGTCGACCGTTGCCGAGACGCCCTCAAGGTGACAGAAGCCCTCGTAGCCTTCGGTGTATTCCGGACGCTGCTCGTAGGGGAGCAACGCGTTGAAGTCGCAGAACAGATTGCCTGCGTTGACCATACGGCCCTTGGCGTCGCCCGGGTGGATGGACTGGCCCTCAAAGCAGACGGTCGCCTCGGCGGCGTTAAAGCACTCCCACTCCAGCTCGCCGATGGGGCCGCCGTCGACCGTGTAGGCGTACTTGCAGCCAAAGGTATCGATATCCAGCAGCTCGGCTCCGTGGCCGATCTCCTCGTCAGGGCAGAAGCAAATGCCGAGTGCGGGATGGGGCAGAGAAGGGTCCTGAGCGATACGCGCGACAAGCGACATGATCTCGGCGACGCCTGCCTTGTCGTCCGCGCCCAGCAGCGTGGTGCCATCGCTGCAGACCAGGTCCTCACCCGCGAGGTCGTTCAGGGCGGGAAGCTTGGCGGTGCTCATGGCAACGGGCTTACCGTCAACCGTGCCGCAGACCAGGTCGCCGCCCTCGTAGTGTACGATGTGCGGCTTCACGCCGGCGCCCGGTGCAACTTCGGTGGTGTCGAGATGGGCGATCAGGCCCAGGGCGGGCTTGTCCTCAGCGCCCGCACTTGCGGGGATATGCGCGTAGACATAGGCATGCTCGGTCACGTGGGCATCTTCCGCACCAAGCTCGCGCAGCTCTTCAGCTAGCACGTTGGCAAGATCAAACTGAACGGCGCTCGAGGGTACCTGGTCGCAGTTTGCATCCTCGGACTGCGTGTTGATCTGGACGTAGCGCAAAAAGCGCTCGAGGACATCGGGGTTTGTGGTGGTGTTTTCCATAAAGATCGCTCCAATCTTGGTCGTCGTGTGCAACAAGAACTCTAGCACGGTATGCCACGGCATACCGCGACGCTTGGATGGGGTAGAATCAGCCATTGAATGCAGAAGGGACGGAAGATCATGGATACGACAAATAGCTCGCGCGAACTACATCTGACGGTGGCGAACGAAGACTACTTGGAGTGCATGGTTCGCATTGAAAGCGAAGAGGGGGAAACCAACGGCGTGCGATCGGTCGACATCGCGCAGCGCCTTGGCGTCTCCAAGGCATCGGTCAATAAAGCGGTTTCGGCGCTCAAGGCATCCGAGCTTGTCGAGCAATCGCACTATGGCAAGGTAATCCTGACCGATCGCGGCCGCGAGGTTGGCACGGCTATCTGGTACCGTCATCGCCTCATCCGCACGTTTTTGGTTCAGGAGCTCGGTGTCGAATTTGAGCGAGCCGATTCCGAGGCCTGCATGATGGAGCATGCGCTATCCGAGGACACGATGAACCGCTGGCTCGCCTATCTCGAAAAGCAGGGAATCAGCGTCGAGGAATAGCGGGATATATATGGATACGAGTTATTACAACCGCTTTGGTGCCGAGGAACTTACGCGCCGCTTGTCGAGCGAGACCTTGTTGGCGCAGGGCCCCATGGGCAGTGTTCTGTTGAGTGAGTACGATGCCGCCGACATTCCACCGGCGTTTTGGAATCTGGCAGAGCCGCAGACCGTTTCTCGTATTCATCGCTTGTATGTCGCCGCCGGCGCGCAGGTGCTCATTACCAACACCTTTCAGGCATCGAGCTATGCCCTCAAGCACGATCAGATTGCGCCGTCCGTGGCGGAGGTCAATCGCGGGGCCGTCGACGATGCCCGCCAGGCGCACCCTCAGCTGCTACTGGGCTCGATGGGCCCGATCGGTATTGAGTGGTTTGCCGAAGACTCTGTCGAGTATCGTGAAATCCGAGGCATTGCGCGCGAACAGGCGCACGCCTTGCTCAATGCTGGTGTTGACGGTCTGCTGATCGAGACGGTGACGTCTATCCGTAATTTGCAGCCCACGCTTGCCGGCGCCCGAGATGCCGCCGACGGCATGCCTGTCCTGGTGAGTTTTGTCGTTGACGATAAAGGCGACCTGTTGGGCGATGGCCTCAACATCGAGGCAGCCGTTTTGTACGCCGAAAAACACGGCGCAAACTCGGTTGGTGTTAATTGCTGTTCGCTTGCGGCCGCGAACGCGGCGGTGCCCAGGATGGTTGCATCGGCGACTACTCCCGTCACGGTGCGTCCCAACGTAGGCGATCCGGTCCAGACTCAGGATGGCCCCGTATGGCACGAGAACCCCGAAGCTTTCGCGCGCGCATGCATCGAATGGAGACATGCCGGTGCCGCAATGGTGGGCAGTTGCTGTGGAACCACGGCAATCACTACGGCAGCGATGGCCGAGGCGCTCGATATATAAAGGGCAAAACCGCTCCATACGGGGCGGTTTTTTTATTGCCTGCATGTCCTCGGCAGCATTTGCCCAAATGGTGAATGCTGGTACCGGCAGGTTGCCGGGTGCGTGCTGCGGGTATACCTCATGCGTACCATGATCCAAACACTGCGAGGTGTCTGCGCGTGTGCGCGATAATTCATTTTGGAACTGACGGGTGGCGCGCTCGCGTCGATGAGGACTTCACTGCCGATAACGTTGCCCGTATCGCCGATGCCGTCGGCGAGTTGTGGCAAAATACCAATCCGGGCAAAACGGTATATATAGGGTTCGACACTCGGCCCTTAGCGCGCGAGTTCGCTGAGCTTGCGGCAGGCGTGCTTGCCGCTCACGGATTGGACGCAGTGCTCGCATCTCGGCCTGTTCCGACCCCCGCCCTTACGTGGGCGGCGGCGTATGACGGCGAGGCCTGCGGTGCGCTCATGGTGACGGGATCCCATCATCCGCAGGGGTATCTGTGCCTTAAGCTGCGCATGGGAGATGGCTCGACGGCCAATCAGGATGTCATCGAAGAGCTCGAAGAGACTATGGCCCCCGAGCCGATGGGGATCGAGGAACGCTATCGCACCGCGGATATTATTCCTGACTATATGCAGGCGGTGGCATCGTTTGTCGATGCCGAGGCCATTCGAGCCGCTCACCTGCGTGTGGTAGTTGACCCCATGGGCGGCGCGGCCCAGGGATATCTTGCCGACCTGCTGCGGGAGCTAGGCGTCGAGGTGCACGAGATTCATGCCGGACAGTCGTCCGATCAAGAGGACATTTGCCCCGACCCTGTTGAGCCGTGGGTGGACGCTTGCGAGCGTGCGGTTGTCGAGGACGGGGCGTGCGCAGGCCTGGTGACCGACGGCGATGCCGACCGTATCGGTGCGGTCGACGAACGCGGTAGATATATTCATCCGCATCAAATCATGGCGCTTGTTTTGGGCGACCTCGTTCAATTCCGCAATTTGGAGGGGCGTGTCGTCGTCAATCTCTCGTGCTCGACGCTCGTGCGTCGCATTGCCGAGGCGCTTGGCTGTCGTGTGACCGTTAAGCCGGTCGGTTTCAAATATATAGCTGCAGAGATGAAGAAGGGCGGCGTCCTCATGGGAGGCGAGGAGGCCGGCGGTATCGGCATCGCCGCGCATATGCCTGAGCGTGATGGAATCCTTGCTTGTCTGATTCTGTGTGAGCTTATGGCAAAGACGGGCGCGCCTTTGGGCGTTTTGGTCGATCAGCTCGAGGCCAGTTTTGGTAAGACGAGCTATGGGCGTCGCGATTTGCGCCTTGAGGCCGAAGACGCCGAATCGCTGCGAACGCTGCTTCCTGGCATGAATCCTAAATCGATTTGCGGCAAGGCGCCGCAGGCTGTAAGCCATATGGATGGTTTACGTTTGGCATTCGAGGATGACACCTGGCTGCTGATCCGCCCCAGCGGGACCGAACCGGTGGTTCGCGTATACGCCGAGGGGTTCTCGGTGGAGGAGCGCGATGAGTTGCTCGATGCCGGCTGTGCCTTGGCTAAGGGAGCCTATCAGCTTTAGCCATATGACGCTTCACTATAAAGAGACCCTCGGTGAGCGGTAGAGAACGGCTGGCAAACGTAAGCAGGGTTTTAATATGTGTAGGAAATGTGTACGCCCAGATTCCCGCCCCCGGCGCCCCTCCGGTCTGGCAATATATCTCCTTGCCGCGCGGCCCGGTCGGACCGGATCAGCCGCCAGGCGTGCACCTTGAGAACCGGATACTGCGAGGATGGACACATTCAGTGTCGCATCCGGGCAGACATCGAACCATTTGAAATGGTCTAACTTGGATTTGTTTTTCGCAAGGCCGCCGAGAGGCGGCCCCGAGAAATTCCTTTTCCTATACAGAACCATATGAATCGAACGGAACCGATCAGCGATGGACTGAGAGGACCGGACGGGCTCGAAGCCCAGATATTTTTGGACGGAGAGTTCGATCCTGGCTCAGGATGAACGCTGGCGGCGCGCCTAACACATGCAAGTCGAACGGCACCCACCTCCGGGTGGAAGCGAGTGGCGAACGGCTGAGTAACACGTGGAGAACCTGCCCCCTCCCCCGGGATAGCCGCCCGAAAGGACGGGTAATACCGGATACCCCGGGGTGCCGCATGGCACCCCGGCTAAAGCCCCGACGGGAGGGGATGGCTCCGCGGCCCATCAGGTAGACGGCGGGGTGACGGCCCACCGTGCCGACAACGGGTAGCCGGGTTGAGAGACCGACCGGCCAGATTGGGACTGAGACACGGCCCAGACTCCTACGGGAGGCAGCAGTGGGGAATCTTGCGCAATGGGGGGAACCCTGACGCAGCGACGCCGCGTGCGGGACGGAGGCCTTCGGGTCGTAAACCGCTTTCAGCAGGGAAGAGTCAAGACTGTACCTGCAGAAGAAGCCCCGGCTAACTACGTGCCAGCAGCCGCGGTAATACGTAGGGGGCGAGCGTTATCCGGATTCATTGGGCGTAAAGCGCGCGTAGGCGGCCCGGCAGGCCGGGGGTCGAAGCGGGGGGCTCAACCCCCCGAAGCCCCCGGAACCTCCGCGGCTTGGGTCCGGTAGGGGAGGGTGGAACACCCGGTGTAGCGGTGGAATGCGCAGATATCGGGTGGAACACCGGTGGCGAAGGCGGCCCTCTGGGCCGAGACCGAGCCGTTCCTTGGTGATTTTAGAATGGGCCGATACAAAACCTGTGATCCGATCCTGCGTCTTTTCCATATTACGGTACGTCTGTGCAACACCGATGAACATGCCGTTTGTACGCACCGGGTGAATGACCATGGTGGCACTCGGCACGATCAGCGAATAGTCTGCTGCAACGGCGAGCGGGACACCGATCGAATGACCACCCCCTAAAACGAGCGATACCGCAGGCTTTCGCATGGACGCAATCATCTCTGCAATTGCAAGACCGGCCTCCACATCTCCGCCTACGGTATTCAGGAGAATCAGAAGACCATCAATACTTTTGTCCTCCTCGGCACGGGCAAGAGCAGGGAGAATGTGCTCATAGCGCGTCGCTTTCGTGCGCTCGCCGAGTGATTCATGCCCCTCCACCTCGCCGATGATGGACAGCAGATAAATGTTGGTCTTCAGTTCTACAATATTTTCTTTTTCTGTCTGGTTTTTCTGTGATTCTGCCATACGGATTTCCTCTTTTCTGCTATTCCAAAATAGCTTCATCAGTATGCGCAGATTCTTATGATTCTATGTAATTTCCAGCGAAATTACTCGTCCAGATTGGTGTATACGTACTGTACGTCGTCGTCGTCATCCAGCAGATCCAGGGTACGGTTCAGGTCTTTTAATGCCTGCGGATCGGTCAGCTCTACGTAGGTCTGTGGGATCATGGTAACGTCTGCCTCTGCCATGGCGATACCGTCTTTCTCCAGAGCCTCACGTACTGCGGAGAAGTCATCCGGATCGGTAATGATTTCGTAGCTGTCCTCTTCGTCTGCGAAGTCTTCTGCGCCTGCATCCAGAGCAAGCATCATCAGATCGTCAGCATCCATTTCGCACTCTTCTTTGTCGATGATGATCTGGCCTTTTTTGTCGAACATGTAGGATACGCATCCCGGTGTTCCAACGCTTCCGTTTCCTTTGGTGAAAGCGCTTCTTACGTTTGCTGCGGTACGGTTCTTGTTGTCGGTCAGAGTCTCTACGATGATCGCGATACCATTCGGGCCATAACCTTCGTAGGTGATACGCTCGTAGTTGTCTGCGTTTGCATCTCCGGCAGCTTTTTTAATACCGCGGTCGATGGTATCGTTCGGCATGTTGTTTGCTTTTGCTTTTGCGATAACGTCACGCAGCTTGCTGTTGTTTGCCGGATCCGGTCCGCCCTCTTTGACAGCGATTACGATCTCACGGCCGATGATGGTAAAGATTTTACCT
>OGYE01002436.1_pt1 | contig 11377 bp, 7 predicted proteins | sample 1576471 | NCBI WGS metagenome assembly OGYE01 (sample SAMEA3541532, study PRJEB24748) | human gut metagenome | biome: human gut; feature: human-associated habitat; material: faeces | place: China | collected 2012
GGTCGTAGTCGTCCGCGTCATCGCCCGACGGGGTCAACGTGTAGCTGCCGACCGTCTCGCCCTTCTCGTCGACGATGATGTTCTCGTCCGTGGTTTTGACGTAGAACTGCTTCAGCAGATAGTTGGCTCCTTCGAACTCACCGGAGTTCAGCATCAGGCGGGCCCACCGCCCGCCGTCCAGCACCTCGGTGACCTTCAGGTCGCGCGAGAGGATAAACACACGCTTGCTGTCGCTCGACTCATCCCACTGGAAATACAGGGAACCGTCCGAGAACTGGCCGAAGTCCGTGAAGTTCACGTACTGGTCATCCTTCGTGTTGATGTTCAGCAGGTCGGTGACTTTTTTGGTCTTGCCCGTGCCTGCATCCAGAATCAGCAGCTTGTTGCCGTTATAGCTTTCAGAGGGATTGAGCACGTACTGATTCGCGCCGAACCGATACAGGCCCTGCAAGTCGCATCGGTAGGTGTCGCCAGGCGAGCAGTAGTCCGAAGGAAGCTTCACGATTTCCTTGTTGCTGTCGATGGAATACAGGTGGTATGCGCTGTCCTTGACCACATATGTGTCGAACACGTGGTAATCGTCCACATCGACTTCAGTAGTGTTCAACGACTGGTATCCGCCGCTGTCCTTGCTGATGCTCACGCTGTCCTTGAACGTCTGCAAGGTCTCGGCCTGCTTCGCGCCGCCGCTCAATCCCATGATCTGCTTGTGGCCGATTTCGACCTCACGCTGATCGTCGTTGACAGTCCTCTTCTCTGTCGTCTTCCAGCTTTTCTCGATGGCGACGCGATTGTTGGATTGCGCGAGCACATCGAATTCGTAATCCTGCTGCAGGTTGATCAGATTGTCTTCCTCGGTGCGCAGATCGATACGATCGGACAATTCGCCGGATTTCAAATCGACCTGATGGGCGAACAGGTGCACGGTTTCCGGCGTGGTGCCGACCGCCTTGGTCTTGACCGCGTAGATCACGAACACGGCCGGGTTGGGACCGTATGTGGCGGCGACGACCGGATCGGAGTACATCTTCTCCCCGGATTTCAGAGCCGAGAAGTAGATCACCTTCGATTCGTCCATTGCCGGCGTCCAGACGCCGAACGCATATTGCCCGTCATCGGCGGATTGGCTGGAACTGCCATAGTCGGAATCGCTGCTGGAGCTCGCATCGCCGTTGGCGCAGGGCATTACGTCGGAAAGCACTGCGCCGCCGTCCCACCCCCAGTCGGAGGTGTCGTAGTTGCAGACGAAGTTGGTCATGGTGACTTCGCTGACCGCTTTTTGCCTTCGATCTGCGTCGGGGATTGCTTTTGCGTTTTCTTCGGCGTTGCATCAGTCGTGTCGCTGGTCTGCACGGGGCCCGCGGCCGCGTTCTTCTTGCCGTGAAGGATGAGGAATGCGGCAACTCCGCCGACGACGATCGCCACGACGACGATGGCCGCGATGATGGCGATGATGATCTTGCGCTTCTTGCGTTGCGCGGGCGTAAGTGGTGGCTTCTTGCCGGGTTGGGATTGCGACCCGGGCTGACCTTGGGGTGCGCTGCCGCCGTTATCCGCGGGGCCCGCTGGCTGCGGGACAGGCGGCAACGTCCCCGTACCGGGTACTGTGTTCGGAGCGAAGCCGGACGCGGCTGTACCAGGTTGAGGCATCTGCGCCCCGCTACCGGGCGCTGCGGCGGCACCGCTTGCGACCGGAATGCCGCAGTATGTGCAGAACGCCGATCCCGCTGGAATTTCATTACCGCATCGAGCGCATCTGGCCATCATCATCCCCTGTCTCTTCGTTACGACAATCATAACCAATTCGAGGGATTTTGAAAGGCCGCGAAGCCCTGCGGCCGGGCGCGATGTCACGCGGTCTGGGCTATGATGAAGGCGCAACCGAACGGGAGCCGCAAGGCTGAGAGGAAGCGACGCTTCGACCGTCAACTTGATGCGGGTAATGCCGCCGTAGGGACGAGTTGTCCAGTCGCAGCGCAGCAACAATCGGCATCCGCCAACCGATGGCGGACGGTTCCCAGCCAAACGCACCGGGCATCCCGGCATATAACAGAACAGGCATAACGAAAAAACGCATGATTCGGGTCATGGAGGGGCGCACCACCTCACAGGGTACGGCTTGCTCCAGCGACCCGTTTTTCATATCGGCGGACGCCGGCGTGCCCGATCGGAGATCGACCGGCAACGGCCGGCAGTGCAATGTCGCCGATATGGGAATCACGCCAGCGACCGAGGAGGGACACATGATCATCAACGGGCAGCAGGAGGACATCGCCACGCCGCTCAGCGTCGACGAGCTCATCGCGCGCAAGGGCCTTAACGCGGGACGCGTGGCGGTCGAGGTGAACGGTGCCATCGTGCCGCGCGACAAGCGCGCACAGACCATGCTGAGCGGCACCGACACCGTCGAAATCGTCACGTTCGTGCAGGGCGGCTGAGAGCCCGGCAAACACGCGGCAAGGCATCGGCACGGGCTCATGCCGATGCCGGCCAGCGAACCGCACTCCGACCCGAATACCGCACGCATCAAGCGTCATATACCTCAAAGAAAGGTACCATCATGACCATCGCATCAACCACACCGGCCGCCCAATCGGACGACCCGGTGCTCGACGAACTCATCGGCACGGCGACGAACACCGCGCTGCTCCCCGAACCGGACGCGCACGCCTACGACGACATCGCGACCGGCGACGCCGACCCGCTGGTGCTCGGCGGGCACAAGTTCACCAGCCGCTTCATCCTCGGCTCGGGGCGCTACGACCTGAACCTCATCAAGGCGACCATAGAGAACGCCGGCACGCAGATCGTGACGATGGCGTTGCGTCGCTGCCGCACGACCGAGAACAACCTGCTCGACTACATCCCCAAGGGCATCACGATGCTGCCGAACACGTCCGGCGCGCGTAACGCGGAGGAGGCCGTGCGCATTGCGCGTCTCGCCCGCGAGGTCTGCCAGACGGACTTCGTCAAGGTCGAGATCGAGCACGAGACGAAGTACCTGCTGCCCGACAACGAGGAGACGATTCGCGCCACCGAGATGCTCGCCAAGGAGGGCTTCGTGGTGATGCCGTACATGTTCCCCGATCCGATCGCGGCCAAGCGGCTTGAGGAGGCCGGCGCCGCCTGCGTGATGCCGCTCGGCTCGCTTATCGGCTCCAACAAGGGACTGCGCATGCGCGACTTCATCGAGGTTATCATCGCGAACACGCACGTGCCGGTGATCATCGACGCGGGCATCGGGCGTCCCAGCCAGGCCGCCGAGGCCATGGAGATGGGCGCGGACGCGGTGATGGCGTACACGGCCATCGCGAGCGCCGGCAACATCCCGCTGATGGCCCGCGCGTTCAAGCACGCCATCGAATCCGGCCGCGAGGCATACCTGTCCGGCCTGGGCACGGTGACGGAGGGTCACGCCGTGCCGTCCAGCCCGACGAACGCCGCCGACTACCTGCACTGAGCCACCCGTACTGAGTCGCCTACTCACGTCGCCGCCCGGCAGCGTGCACCCATACGTGGGGCACGATGCCGGGTGTACCTTAATCTCGCGATGACGCCCAGCCCGCGGCCCGAGCCCCCGCGATCACAGGTCAACGGCCATCGCCAGCTCCAGGTCGTCGTCCAGTTCCTCGACATCGAAGTCGAGCTTCCTGAGCACGTCGTCATTGGGAACATCGCCAAGGGGCGCATCATCACCGTCGCCGGGGCCCATGTCACCGGGATCGTCATCAGGGCGCATCAGCATCGATTCCACGACCTCATCATATTGGTCCGGATTGCCGCGGAACAACGCCAAAGCGCACCCCCGCGCCAGGCGCTCGTCCGGGAACCGTGCCAATACGATGTTCGCCAAGGACTCGCCCAAATGTGCCTTCGCGTTCATTTCCTCCTCGCTCAGCTTGTCGAGACGTTTCTGCATGCGGCGTGTGAGACGCTGTATGTCCGCCTCGGACGTACTGTAAAGCGTGCCGTCCGTCGCGTAGTCGTCATCAAGCCCCCGTGAGAATTCATCGAATCCGTTCATGAACGCGATTATCGGCAATGACAGCAGACCGAACCGGACGAGCGTCTCCGTAAGCAGTTCCAGCTGCTCGACGCCTCGGTCGAACCGCTTGCGGTCTCGCCGCTCGAATCCGAGGATAAGGTCATGGGCCATCACGTCGCCCATCAGCGAGTATGCCAGATCGTTCAGGAACGCCACATCCTGCCATAGTGGTTCTCCCGGCACATCCCGATTGTGTTCCAGCGCGAGCATGCGGTCATCGACATCTATTGGTTCATCGTCCCACATCTTCTCGTATGCATCAATCAGCCGGACGACATCGTACATGTATCGCCGCTCGCATTTCAGCAGATCCAGCCTATCCTCCATGTCGATGCGGGCGCAGCTCTCGCAGTCGCACAGCGACTCGTCGCCCACCTCGGCATATCCGCGAACGCCATCTCGCTTCGACGAGCATCCGCCCGCGTCGCGATCTGCCGTCGCAATCTCTCCGACAGCCGGTTCCTCATCGTCATGACGACCCATATACTCACTCATCCACTGATTGCCATGCAGCTCGTATTCCGCATCGGCCTGCGCCCGCCGCTCGTGCAGATAGTCGACCACGCGCCGATACCGCATGTCCGGCGCCGCACCGAAGCGCAACACGTCTCCGTCCTCGCGCAGCATGCACATGCCGATGCCGGGGTACAGCAGCAGCATCCGAGCGATGTCGAGGCTGCGCCGCTCATCGGCACCCCAATTGAGCAGGGTGTATGCCGCCAGCCGGTGCATCTGCGTCGAATGCTCCTCCATGGCGAGCCCGCGCTGCTTGCGGTTGCCGAACCGCTTCCTGCCGCGAGGCCGTCGCATCAGTTCCTCGACGGTCGTCATACGAATCAGCGACGGCATGTAATCGGACGGGTCGTCGCGAAACAGAGCCAGCGTGGAATCGTTCAGCAGCTCGTACAGCCACACCGAGATGCCGTACTTGCGCACCGTTTCGGAGCAGCCGTGAAGAAACCTCCGGCACTCGCCCACCAGCCGCCCGTTGAATGACATCGCCGCCGCGCACAGGTTCGTCGTCCAGCTGCCGCACGCGAACACGTCGCGCGCCAGCGCGTACAGCCGGTGATCCCATGGCGTGGGCGTGCCGTCCCTGTCATAGTCTTCGCACACCTTGCGCATAGTCTCCGGAGAGACGAGTTCCTCGAATCGCCGCTCCAACTTGTTGATAGCCTGCAGAAATCCGATGGTATCCATCGAGAATGATGTCGCCATGATCGCTCCTTTTCGTATGCGCCATTGCCGTCACGGTCCCTCCGCGTCCTCGCGCATAGGCACACCATGGCACACCCAAGGCTCCCGGCGCCACCCACCCTCGAAAATCTGTGGATAAGTGGATAACTCACCCCTTATCCACAGTTGTCCACATTGCCGGCGGAACCGGCCAGCCCGGCCATCAGACCGGTGAAACCATACGAAAATGCCAGAATGGAACACCACGCGCATAATCGACTTCCACTATCATGGCTAGCGGAAGTCGATTACATGCCGCAGGCCGTCACACCAGATCAGGCATCAAAGGGAAGAGACAACGAACGAAAACAAACGCACCGTGACGATTCTCATACCCTGTTACAACGAGGAGGAGTCGCTGCCGATGCTGTTCGCCCGGCTCACCACGCTCTCTGAGAACGCCTAGCTGGCACCGGACGATGACGATCGCATCGACTATCGCTTCCTGTTCGTGGACGACGGGTCGAAGGATTCGACCCGCGACGAAATCCGCGAGTTCGCCAGCAACCGTCAGCCTACGTAAGGTGCCCGCGCGGACACGCACAGCTGTGCCCGCGCGGCCGTCCGTGGCTACATGAATTTCTTCAGATCCACCGGACAGCTCAGGCCATCCTTGATGCTGCTGAGCTTGTCCAGCACACCTCCATTGGAGGAGTCGGTGGAGTTCTTGTTCTCGTCGGCGGGCTTCGATGAGGTCTTGCCGGAGGATTTACCACCGTCGGTGCCGTCGGTGCCGTTCGAGCTGCCGTCACCGTTCGCGGAACCGTCGCTGCCAGTTCCCGCCCACTGGTCCTCCACCGCATCCGGCACATCAGCGCCGCACGTGTCGGTGACCTTGCCGTTGGTGCCCGTGTAGATGCCCTTCTCGTTGATAATCGGCGTGGTGACGACGTCCAGCGTCGACTTCGCCTTCTCCGCCGCCCGCACGGTGAACGCGATGGTCACCGTCTCACCCGGCTTGATGCCCTGGGTCAGACGCAGGTTGATGAACTGGCGGTCCTCCACGGTGCCGTTCGACACCATTTCGCCGGCTTCGTAGGCGAGCGACGTGATCGCGCCGCCTTCGGGCGCCATCAGGAACAGTCGCGGCTGCATCGTGCCCTTCTCCGTATTGCCGGTAATGAACGCCGGCAATGACTTCGCCTGCTCCTCGGTCATCGTGTTCTTCAACCGTACCGTCACCGTGTATTCGTCGCCGAGACCGGCGCTCGCGATGGTCATGGGGTTGGTGGCTCGGGCGGGCGCGTCCACTTCGTCGCTGATGCGGTACGAGTTCGCGGCGAAATCGCTGCCGCACGTCTTCTTGACGGTGATGCTCGGCTCAAGATACCAGCTGAGCTTGCTGGGCTTCGCCTCGGTCACGTAGACGCCGGCCTTCGGCTGTTCCACACTGCCGGGAATCATGCCCGCGACGTTCGCGTCGAAGACCTTGGTCTGGACGAGCGCCGCCAGCTCCTCCTCCTGCGCCATCCACAGCTTGAAATGGCCGTTCGCGGACGTCTGCCGCAGCGCCTTGAGCATCGGCGACAGCGTCGACGTGCCCGCGCCCGAGAACACGTGGGTCATGATCGTCTTCGACGCCTTGTTGGTGTAGGCGTTCTGCTCCTTGTAGATCGGGTGGTCCACGTACAGCTCGTTGAGGAAGAACTTGACCGTGTTCGTGCCGTCCAGTACCTTGCCGTCACTGAGCTTGACCGATCCCGTCGCACCAATCAGCGACTGCAGGAACACGGGGTCAAGCGCGAACACGCCGGCGATCTCCTGGTTCTCATTGCCCGGCTGCGCGAGCCACATGTTCTTCAATGTGACCGCAGCCCGCTGGAAGTTCGGGTTGACGGTGGTCGTCTGCGGGTATTTCCACACCTGGTCGCCGAACACCGCGGCTTCCTTGACGTTCTCGGCATCGTACGGCTGCGTGCCATAGGTGATGTCGGTGGTGGCGATGAAGTCGCCGATCGTGACCTTGCCGTGGTCGGCGGTCACCGGCGCGATGTTGCCGACCATGCCGCCGCCGGACCGCAGCTCGGCCGGATTGTAGATCGCGACCAGGTACGTGCGCTCACCGTTCTCGCCCAGCAGCTGCGGCAGCAGGTTGATCAGCTCGTCGTATTCGTCGAGCATCTTGTCCACGGATTTCAGGCCGGAGACGCCGGTCTTCACCATGGAGGCGATGCTCGAGCTCTTCGGAGGCGCCAGCTTCTCCAGCCGCCGCGTCTCGACTTTGATGTCGGCTCGGGCCTGCTTGACGATGCCCGGCATGGCCGTCACCGCGCTCAGGTCGACGGATTTGTCTTTCATGGAGAAGCCGGACAGCTGCTTGCTCAGGTCCATCAAATCGGTGAACGGCCCGTCCACCAGGTTTCCCATGGCGTCCAGCATCGTGCGCGCGGCGGTGATGTCGTTCCCGTACGCCGTATGGTCGCGCAGGAACGTCCACTGCGACTTGTCCAGTTCGTCGCGCAGCGCCCGCGTGGACGTCACCATCTCACGTGCGGACGTGCCGATGTTACCTCCGCCACCGCAGCCGAGCGCGGTGTTGGCGAGGTTTTCGGAAGCGGAGATGAAGCGGTTCGCCTCCGTGTACAGTTTGAGCGCGGAGATTCCGTAGATGCCGACGACCGACAACACGGCTCCCAGTAGCACGAACACCACATACAGCACGATGCGCCGCGGACGCAGCGCTTGAGACAGGAATTGATGTCCTTTTCGTCCGATGTGCTGGGGGGATCGGCGCATGGGTTAACCTCGTTTGCTTCGTGTTACATTCCGTTTTGTCGCGTCCGTCGTTCCACGCGACGACCATTATCGTTCCGTCGGGTTCGATGGTCTGCCGTCACACCGTCTTTTCGGGCGGACCGGCTCTCGACGCTACGTAATACAACCTCAGATGATACCGTGCGATGCTTACCGCACGCTAAGTCTTCTTTCTGAACCGTTGTATTTCGACGTTTTTTTCACCATTGCCCGGGACCGGAAGGATGGCCCGGCACAACACCCGCGACCTTGTCAGACTGCTTTCAGACTTCATTGAGGGGTATAACAGTATGGAGCAAGATAACATACACATAGCGCGACCATAGTGTTGCCTACGGGATGCCGTGCTTTACGGGGCCTTTCGGGGTTCTTCGGGTGGCGTCCCGGCCACTGTCACGAAAACGCGGGCGCACGGTTGCCATGATCGCAGCCCCCGCTGGGAAGAACTGGAGAAGTACACGCATGTTCGTTCTCAAGAACGCATGGTCATCCATAGTCCGCCGCAAATGGCGCACGCTGTTGACCATGTTCATCGCCATCATCGTCACATTCGGGACATTGTTCGGTTTCTCCGTCCTGCACGCCGATGAATCGGCCACCGATGGCTACAACCCCCAGCTGGTCAGCGCCGTCATCCGCCCGGATGCGAAGACCAAGGCAACCTACAACGGCGCCGATTCTTCCTATACGAAGAACTACCTGGCGTTCGACGCATACGACAACTACGCGTCTGCGCTGCAGGCCGCCGGCCTGACGTACAGCTATGCGCTCACCATCACCGTGCCGGTGCGGCAGAGCGGCGACGTCAAGGCCATCGCCGGCACCGACGACCAGAGCGCCGACAAGACCGGCGGCGAGATGCTGTACCGCAGCTTCTCTTCGCTGGAGGCCGCGCATGAGAACGAGCTCGGCCGGTACAAGATCGTCAAGGGCAAGCAACTGGACTACTCGAGCCAGTCGAAGACAGGCGTGCTGATTTCACAGGCGTTCGCGAAGAAGAACGGCCTGGACGTGGGCGACAAGTTCACCGTCGCGTTCCCGAACGACGCGAAGAAGACCATCGAGCAGACCGTCCGCGGCATTTACGAGTACACGGAGCCGGCCGCCGCGGGGCAGGGTTCGGACGCCAAGCTCGCCAAGGACAACCGCGACAACGTCATCTACACCGCGTACTACACCTTCGCGATGGACGGCCTGTATGCGGCCGACGGCAAAGGCTGGCTGATTCCCGACCTGAACATCTCATTCCTGCTCGACAGCATGTCGACCTATCGGAAGTTCGAGAAAGTCATCAAGAAGGCAAAGCTGCCCGCGAACCATGAGCTCACCTCGCCGACGCTAATCGAGCACGAGAAGCAGATCGCGCCGCTGCGCTCCCTGGCGAGCTCGATGAAGCCTATGCTCGCCGCCCTCTGGATTGTGGGCGCGGTACTGTTGCTGCTTTCGTGGGGATCGAGCCTGCTGGTCGGCCGTCGGCGTGAAATCGGCAACCAGATCGTCATCGGCGTCTCGCGTGGGCGTATCGCCTGGCAGTTCATGCTGGAGACGCTGTTGCTGAACCTTGTCGGATTCGCCGTAGGCATGGTCGTCGGCGCGTTCGCGGTCAAGCCGCTGGCCACGAAGCTCGCCGACGGCAATGCGGTCAGTGTGCCGGGCAACCTGATCTGGACTGTCATCTGGAGCGGTCTCGGCACGATTGTGGTCCTGATGGTGATCGCCATGAATCTCGTCAACGAGATCGAGCGCGACATCCGCAATACGATGGACCGCGAGATTCCGCAAGCTCACCAAAGAAGAACTTGCCGAGGAGCAAAACGAAGATATGGACGAGGATAACGGCCCCGTTATGGGAATGTGAGGTGAATCGAAAAAAGCAAACAGGAAACGGTCGGATAAAATATGCCGATCAGAGTTTTGGATATGTTTTGCGGAATGAGTGCATTCCGCACCGCCGCCGAGTTGATCGGCGGCTTTTCATTTATAGGTCATTGCGACAACGATCCCACCGCCATCGCAGCTTACCGAACCTTATACCAAACGGAAGGAGAATATTTTTGTAATGACGCAAGAACAGTCAACACCGATGAAATCCCTAATTTCGACCTTCTTGTCGGCGGTTTCCCGTGCGTCGCCTTCAGCGCTGCCGGAGCAAGAAGGGCTTTCGACGATCCACGGGGAACTCTCTTCTTTGAGCTTTCCCGAATACTTGCAGCGAAACACCCTGCATATTTCGTGTTTGAGAATGTACCCCCGATCCGCACGATTTGCGAAGGGCGCGTTTTTACCGCGATCCTCAGTGAGCTATCTCGATTGGGGTATCTGTGCGAATGGCAATGTATTGACGGCGCGGCTTACCTTCCCCAAAGCCGAAAGCGCGTGTTCCTTGTCGGATATCTTGATCCCCGATGTGCCGGAGAAATACTACCTATCGAGAGAAAAGGCGGAAAAACTCTTTCCGAACTCACAGATCATCAGCCTCAGGGAAAGCGAGTATTTTTCCTCAAGGATGGCACAAATGACTTCCATCTGCACTTTCCCCAAAAAAGAAAGTATAATCTCATGCGTTGTAGTATCCACATAATATTTTAAAAGAGGGTCGCCATCTGAAATTTCTGTAAGTGCCCCAAGCAATATTTCCCGCTGTTCAGATTTCTTTACTGCAATCGTTGTTTGGAGCATAGGGAGAGGATTTTCAATAAATTTTCTCTGCGGCAACAGCATTTCGTTCCCCAAAATACTGTTTAGCTGCAAAACATCATTTGGTAAAATTACAATATCACCAGAGCAGGCTGTATCGGATGAATATAATTCACCGTTTGTCGGAACACACATCTCTGTGATTTTTATTTTCTCTTTTTCAGATATTCTAATAACATCCCTCAAATGCAATGTTCCGCTATATATACGCACATAAACAAAACGCCGCCTTTTCTCTGAATATTCAATCTTAAAAACCTGCCCGCATAGTTCAGATTGACCTTCAGGCGTTGATGAATAAAACTTACTGGCAATCACTTCTATAAGCTGCCGAATCCCCAGATTGTTTTTAGCGCTTCCGTGATAAACGGGAAATAACGTTCCGTTTTGGAATCTCCTGTTTTCTTCCTGTTCCAGTTCTGACATTTTAAACGGTTTCCCTGACATATATTTCTCTAATAGTTCATCGTTTCCCATAATTACCGCATCCCACTGTTCCATATCGTCATTGTCCGTTACATTTATATGGGGATGCTGCCCAACCTTTTGCTTCACTATAATTTCCGAAGAAAGCTTTGCTTTCATTTCCCGATATACCATTGGCAAATCAATCCCCTCTTGGTCAATTTTATTGATGAAAAAAAT
>OGYE01002445.1_pt1 | contig 11365 bp, 10 predicted proteins | sample 1576471 | NCBI WGS metagenome assembly OGYE01 (sample SAMEA3541532, study PRJEB24748) | human gut metagenome | biome: human gut; feature: human-associated habitat; material: faeces | place: China | collected 2012
AGAGGGCGACGCCTTGAAGCTCAACCTTGCCGAGATAATCAAAACCGAATTCGGCGGAAAAAGGGTGTTTGTTTGCGCCAATCTTCCTTATAATATTTCCACAAATCTCGTTATGACGCTGCTTGAAAGCAATTTGGGATTTGAGTCGATGACCGTTATGGTGCAAAAGGAGTTTGCCGAGCGCATAACCGCCCCGGTGGGCAGCCGCAAGAGCGGTGCCATAACCGTGGGAGCGGCATTTCTTGCGAAAAGCGAAATCCTTTTCGGCGTTTCGGCCGGTTCCTTCTTCCCGGCGCCCAAGGTCGACAGCACGGTTATGAAGCTGACGCCCTATAAAACCCCTCCCGTTGAGGTCAAAAACCGCGACCTTTTTATGAAAACGGTCAATGCGGGCTTTTGCCAGCGGCGTAAAACCCTGCAAAATTCCCTTTCGGCGGTGCTTGCCGTCAAAAAAGCCGACGTGGCCGAAATTCTTGAGAGCATGGGCAAAAGCCCCCTTGCGAGAATCGAGGAGCTTGATCTTGCCGAGCTTGCTCTCCTTTGTGACCGCCTTTGCGAGGTGCTTTGATGAAAAGAAAGCCCCTTGCCGGCCGCTATTTTCTGCTTGACGAAATACGTGGCTTTGCCGTTATCTGCATGGTCTTTTTTCATGCTTTTTACACCTGCTTTGAAACTCTGTCGATAGGATTCTTCGGAGACCTTATAAACTTTTTCCTGCCTGCCGAACCCTTTTTCGCCGCAGGATTTATCTTCATTTCGGGAATGTGCGGAAATTTTTCGAAAAACCCATGGAAGCGAACGGTCATACTTGTCTGCGTTGCCGCCGCCCTTTCGGGAGCAACGTGGTTTATAAGCAGCAATTTCGGTTTCGACTGCTTTGTGGTGTTCGGAATAATTCATCTGCTTGCCGTGTGTTGGCTTGCCCTTTCGGCCTTAAAGCCCGTTCTTTTAAAATGCCCCGCCCTTGTGGGATTTGTGATAAACGCTTTGCTCGTCCCGTTTTTATACAACACCGAGCACGGCTACTGGGGTCTTTTCGGGTTTAAAATCGCCCTTCCCGAGAGTTTTTATTCGGGGAATATTATGTGGCTTTTCGGTTTTCCCTCAAAGGATTTCGCCTCTGCCGACTATTTCCCGCTGCTGCCGTGGTTTTTCATTTTCTTTGCCGGCTTTTTCTTCTGCCGAATGTTTAAAAACGGGCTTCCCGGCTTTTTCAGAAAAAATCCCGTGCCCTTTTTCGCCCTTGTGGGGCGCCACGCTTTGCCGATCTACATTCTCCACCAGCCGGTGATTTATCTTGTTTGTCAGGCTGTTTATAAAATTTTGTAAATATGACTTGAAAATTCTTGCCGAATAAATTAAAATGTTTATGTCATAGCTTTCCGAAGTGCAAAGCCCCTTTCGGCTTAAATGAGGAGGAACGAATATGCAAAGAACCGATAAAAACAATTATTATCTTGACATTGCCGAGACCGTTCTCGAGCGGGGCACCTGCCTTCGCCGCAATTTCGGCGCCATAATCGTCAAAAACGACGAGATCGTTTCCACCGGATATACCGGCGCGCCGAGAGGGCGTAAAAACTGCATCGACCTCGGAATTTGCCTCAGGGAGAAAATGCAGATTCCGAGAGGCGAGAGATATGAGCTCTGCCGTTCGGTTCACGCCGAGGCAAACGCCATTATAAGCGCCTCGAGAGACAAGATGATAGGCTCCACCATGTATCTTGCCGGCCGCGAGGCCGAAAGCGGGGAGTTGGTCAACAACATGAACTCATGCTCCATGTGCAAGCGCATGATAATAAACGCCGGTATCGACAGGGTGGTCATCCGCCGCAGCTCCACCGACTATGAGACCGTCATTGTGAGGGACTGGGTGTTCAACGACGATTCCCTTTCGGGAGCGACGGGATATTAAATTACACATTGAAATTCAAGGCCGTTTTTGATTTTTCTTTGCAAAATATTGCAGTAACTGCGTATTTTTGGAAAAAATCATTAAAAGGGCCTTTTATTTTGCGTAAATTCGGATTGAAATTTCACAATACTGCTTGAAAACATTTGAGAAATACTATATAATAGGGCCATAAGGCAAATTATATTTTATGGAGGAATTATATGGGTAATTTGTTAAAAAAGAGCCTGGGCGTTTTCCTTGCCGCAGCCGTTTCGCTGTCGGCGATCTCCTGTGCCTCGGCCGCTCCCGAAACGAAAGCTTCGGAAGTTATCGGTACCAAGGTCATGGATCTTGACCTTTCGGTTACCGGACAGAAGGAATACAACATAAACCGCGGCATCGGCACGAGGGATACCCGCCTTTCGGTGGGCGATCAGGCCGTCATGTCGGAGGAGGGTTTTGTCATCCGCCCGGAAATTGCCGGCAACAAGCCCAATGTGGCCGACGTCAGCATCGACTTGGCAAAGCTTGATAAAACCTACACCTATTTTTCGGCCGTCGTGGGACAGGACGACAATGCCTCGCTCATCCGTGCCAACGGCGTGGGCGGCTCGCTTCAGTGCATGGTCATTGTCGACGGCGAGACCCTTGTGGACACCGCCATTATGGCTCCCGGCGACATGGAGCGCATAAGCTGCATAATCCCCGCCGGAGCTCAGACGCTCACCATGCGCACCTCCGATGTTGAGGGCGATCACTACAACGACTACTGCGACTGGATCGAGCCCACCCTTTACACCGGCTCGCCCAAGGTGAACGGCGTTAAAAAGGCGCTTTATTCCGAGGGCAATCCTTCGGGCAACATCTCGGTTTCGGCCGAGGCCTCAATCGGCGTCCGCTTTAACGTCAAGGAGGGCTTTTCCGAAATTTCGATTGCCAAGGAAAGCTCCGAGGACAAGATAAACGGTTATCTCTATGATTTCACCTATTCTTATGTCCGCTCTCTTCAGAATAAGCCCATCGCCACCGTCACCGGCGAAGCCGAGGGCACTCAGGTCAAATTCGACCTCGGCGGAATTGTCCCGGCCGGCGAATATGTCTTTGTGGCCGAGGGTCTTAAGGGCGTTAAGGCCAACGGCTCTCAGTACGGCTATTACTATCTCGACGGAAATCCCAACAAGGGTCTCATCAACGTTTCGCTGACCTTTGTAAATTCCGCCGACAGCTATCTCGACACACCCACCGAGGAAGTGTCCTTTGAGAAGAAAACCGCCGACGTTTCTCCCGCAGAAAAGCAGAGAGCCGAGCTTACCTATAAGAATATGCTGGCCGATCTTTCTTCCTTTCCCTCGTCGGTTAATATTGGCGACGACAGCTATACCGGCTTCCCGTCTCCCGATTTCACCGTTGCCTCCCGCAACACCACGACCGACGAACAGCACCATTGCGAGACCACCGACACCACGATAAACCACAAGAGCGGCCTTCAGTTTGTGCTTAAAACCGCGTTCTATCCCGAATATGCCGCCTTTGAGTGGACGGTTTATGTCACCAATCCCGGAACCGAGGATTCTCCCATCGTTTCCAACTTCTACGGCTGCAACGGATATGAATTCAACGGTGAAAATCCCACCATCCTCACCAACAATTCCGACTTTGAGGCGGGAGAGGCTCCCTACCGCACCGACAAGGTGGAAATCGCCGAGGGTCAGACCGTGACCGATTCTCCGGCCAACGGCCGCGGAACCGACGAGGCCTTCCCTTACTATAACCTGGAATACGGCGACAAGGGCGCTCTCATTGCCGTGGGCTGGTCCTCCACCTGGCAGACCGACTTTGAATATTCAAACGGTGTGACCAAGTTCTCCGACAAGCAGAAGGTTTTCAGCTCGCTCATAAAGCCCGGCGAGGTGGCAAGAACCCCCCTCACCGCCATGGTGCTTTATGACGGCCGCGACATCGACCGCGCAAGAAACCTTTGGAGAAGCTGGTTCATCGACTGCAATATGTACCGCGACAACGGCAAGGACCTCACCGACCCCTTCGTGGCCGGCGTTACCTCCATTGTCTACAACGAAATGCTCAATGCAAACACCGAAAATCAGAAAAACTCCATTCTGGCCTATGTGACCTCCGGCGTCGACATCGACGTGTGGTGGATGGACGCGGGCTGGTATCCCTGCTATGAGTCAAACGGCACCAAGGATTGGAGAAATACCGGTAACTGGACTCCCGACACCGAGCGTTTCCCCGACAAATTCAGCGAAATTTCCAAAACCGCCAACGAAAACGGCGTTAAGACGCTGCTTTGGTTCGAGCCCGAGCGCGTGGGTATGTCCTATACCGACGGCGAGGCGCTTGCCGATTCCTGCGTCAAGCCCGAATGGCTTATAGGCTACGGCGAGGCAAACGAGTCGGCCTATCAGGACCCCAATGTTCCTTACTACCGCCAGCTCGACATCGGCAACGACGAGTGCAGAGCATGGCTCAAGACCCAAATCGCAAAGGTGCTCACCGAGGGCGGAATTTCCGTCTACCGCGAGGACATGAACCTGGGTCGTTCGGAAATCTACTACACCCTCTACAACAATTCTCATCCCGAGCGCACCGGCATGACCGAGAACAAGTGCGTTCAGGGTCACTATGACTATTGGAAATACCTCATCGAGCTTGATCAGGTCGAGCTGCTGGATTCCTGTGCTTCGGGCGGACACCGTCTCGATCTCGAATCCATGAGACTTGCCGTTTCCCTCCACCCCAGCGACTATAACCACAACGACATGGTGGCAAAACAGGTTGCAAACTTCAATCTTGCTTCTTGGCTGCCCTTCACCGGCGCAAACTCGGCCGAAAGCCTCACCACCGTCGACGAATACACCCTCCGTTCGGGCTACCGTCAGTGCCTTGTCCTTCAGTATGACCCGCTTCAGCTGTCGGGTACTCAGAAGGATAAGCTTAAGGGACTGCTTGCCGAGTGGAGAAACATCAGTCAGTATTATTATGACGACATCTATCAGCTCACCAAGGAGACCTTCTCCCGCAACGAGTTCTATTCCTACGGTTATCTTGACCGCGACACACACAGCGGTTTTGCCATGGTTTACAACCGCAACGGAGTGGAGCGCACCGAATATATCAAGCTTAAGGGTCTCAACGAGGACGACACCTATGAGATAAGCTTTGCCTCCGGCGCCGCATCGGTCACCGCAAACGGCAACTATCTCATGAACAGAGGCGTCGCCGTCAAGACCAAGTCCTCCGACGTTCTTTATATTAAGAGAACCGCCGAGGCCGAGAACGATCTGACCGAGTTTAACGCGGCTCTCGAAAAGGCCAAAAAGACCAAGTTCAGCATCATGACGATTGAAAGCGGCTTTGAAATGGCAAAGGCAATCGCGAATGCCGAGGCCATTGTCGCGGCAGGCGACGCCGCAAAGCCGGTCAACTTCAAAAACGCCACCGAAGAGCTTAAAAAGGCTCAAAAGGCTCTGAAGATGGCTTCCGCCTCCGAGTCGGCCGACGTCAAGCTTGCTCAGCTCGACAAGGTTATTGACTATATCGGCGAGGTCAACAGAGACAATGTCCTTGACAAGGGCTCGATCATCGAGTTTGCCGAAACCGCAAAAGAGGCTCTGCTGAGAAAATATCCCGACGCGGTCATCGAAAAGGACGGCGTTCTCACCGCGGCAAGAGCCGATTATGACCGACTCACCACCGTGCCCGTCGACGAGACCACCTACGGAGACGTTGACGGCGACGGAGACGTCACCGTTACCGACGCGCTTATGATTCTTCAGCATTCGGTGGGCAAAATAACCCTTGCCGACAAGTATCTCAAGGCCGCCGATGTTGACGGAACCGCCGGTATCAGCGTTACCGACGCGCTGGCCGTTCTGCAATATGCGGTTAAGAAGATCGATAAGCTTCCCATTAAATAAATCGGGAAAAATCCTTTCTCACCGCCGTTTTAAAGACGGCGGCAAAAGATAAAACCAAAAGACACAGCCGTTTGCGGATTGCAGCGGCTGTGTTTTTGTATGTGACGAAATGTATTGAAAAGGCGGCTTTTGGAATCGGGACATATTTGACGGAAAATTAAATTTCCGTTTCGAAATAACCCCGGGGCGCTTCTTGCCTTTTGCCGCCGAGTGTGATAATATGATTTTGAGGTGAGGGTATGTATAAACTTTTTGTAGCCGAGGACGACGCCGGCATTGCAAACGCCGTGGCGGAGCTTGGCAGGGCATGGGGATTTGAGGTTAAACTTTGCGAGGATTTTTCCGATGTTACGGCCGAATTCGCCGCCTTTTCCCCTCACATTGTGCTTATGGACATAGGGCTGCCCTTTTACGACGGCTTTCATTGGTGCAGAAAAATCCGCGAAATATCCAAGGTGCCCATAATATTCATTTCCGCCGCCGCCGACAACATGAATATTATCATGGCCGTCAACATGGGGGCCGACGATTTTGTCACAAAGCCCTTTGACGGGCGGGTGCTTATGGCCAAGGTTCAGGCGCTGCTGCGGCGAACCTATGATTTTTCCGAGCCGACCGCCCTTATAGAACACGGCGGCGCCGTACTCAACAAGGACGAAGCAAGCCTGAGCTTTAAGGGTCAAAAAATCCCCTTGAGCAAGAACGAATACCGCATACTTCTCTGTCTCATGGAAAACCGAGGCAAGGTGGTCAGCCGCGAAAGGCTCATGGAAACCCTTTGGCAGACCGACCAGTTTGTGGACGAAAACACCTTGACTGTCAACGTCAACCGCCTGAGAAAAAAGCTGACGGCGGCGGGGCTTGACCGATTTATCGTCACAAAATTCGGCATGGGATATACCGTCGGGGACTGAATTTTTTTGTTTTGAAGGAATAAAAATGAAGCTGTTTTTTGAATATATTAAACCAAAGCTCTTTTTCTGTCTCGCATTTCTGCTGTTTTGCGGGATTTTTACCCTTGCGTTTTTTCTTTATGAGCTGCCGCTCAGGGCGGTTCTGTACCCCGCGGGGGTGTGCTTGCTGTTCGGAATTTGCTTTGTTTTTGTGGGGTTTCGGCGGTTTGCAAAGAAACATAAGGAGCTTTCGGCCTTTGCGGGCAGGGACTTTTCCGAGCTTTGCGCTCTGCCGCCGGCCAAAAATCCCATTGAAGAGGACTATGAAAAAATAATTCTGTCGCTTAAGGATAAAATCGAGGAAATCACCGCGCGGGACGACCTGCGTTTTAACAATACGGTGGAATATTACACCCTTTGGGCGCACCAAATAAAGACCCCCATTGCCGCCATGAAGCTCGCTCTCGAGGGGGAGGACAGCGCCCTTTCCCGCAGGCTTTGCTCCGAGCTTTTCCGCATTGAACGGTATGTGGAAATGGTCATGACCTTTTTGCGGCTCGAAAGCGAGTCCACCGACTATGTTTTTTCGCCTCACGATCTCGACGGGCTTATCAAAAAATCGGTGAAAAGCTTTTCCGCCGAATTTATCGACAAAAAGCTGTCCCTTGCTTTTACTCCCACAAAAATGCAGGTCGTCACCGACGAAAAATGGCTGTGCTTTGTGCTTGAGCAGCTGCTTTCCAACGCCGTTAAATACACCAAAAAGGGCGGCGTTAAAATATATGCGAAGGACGACAGCCTTTTCGTGGAGGACAGCGGAATAGGCATAGCCCCCGAGGATCTTCCGCGTATTTTCGAAAGGGGATACACGGGCGTTACCGGGCGTAGTGAGCGGCATTCCAGCGGTATCGGACTTTTCCTCTGCGGAAAGATATGCAAAAATCTCGGAATTGACATATCGGCCGTTTCGGAGGTTTCAAAGGGCACGGTTTTCAAGCTTAAATTTGCGAAAAAGCTTTTAAAAGACGAATAAAATCTTACCGAAATGTAAGAAATGACAAGGGAAATGTAAGACAATTCGATTGTTTTTGCTTTCCCCTTTTTGTTAAAATTAGGTCAGAAAAGGAGGAAAGCATATGAGCTTTTTGGAAGTCAGCGGGCTTGCAAAGACCTATTCTTCCCGTTTCGGGGGAAACAAGGTCGAGGCCCTTAAAAACGTTAATTTCACGGTGGAAAAGGGGGAATATGTCGCCATAATGGGCGAGTCGGGCTCGGGAAAAACCACCCTGCTAAACATTCTTGCCGCCCTTGACAGTCCGACGTCGGGACGGGTGATTTTGGATTCCATGGACCTTTCGACCGTTAAGGAATCTCAAATGGCCGCATTTCGGCGGGACAATCTCGGTTTTGTCTTTCAGGAATTCAATCTTCTCGACACCTTTTCGGCCGAGGACAACATTCTTCTGCCCCTCGTGCTTAAAGGGGAAAATTACAAGCAAATGAGCGCAAAGCTTCGCCCCATTGCCGACCGCCTTTGCATTACCGAGCTTATGAAAAAATATCCCTATGAGCTGTCGGGCGGTCAAAAGCAGCGTGTGGCGGTGGCACGCGCCGTCATAACAAGTCCCAAAATCGTGTTGGCCGACGAGCCCACCGGTGCGCTGGATTCGAAGTCGGGCGACGAGCTGCTCGGGCTTTTTTCGGAAATCAACCGTCTCGGTCAGACCGTGCTTATGGTTACCCATTCGGTAAAGGCGGCAAGCACGGCCGGCAGGGTGCTTTTCATAAAGGACGGACAGGTGTTTCATCAGATTTACAGAGGGCAAGACACCGATCGGGAGCTTTATCAGAAAATCTCCGACACGCTGACCCTTCTCTGCGCCGAGGGTGAACGGGCATGAAAAAGGGAATGTATGTTAAGCTGTCGGTTGACGGCATAAAAAAGAATAAGCGGCTTTATGCGCCGTATATATGTGCCTTTTGCGGCATGGTCATAATGAACTATATTATGTTCTTTCTCGCCGGAAGCGAGCGCATAAACGCCCTTAGTGGAGGCGAGGCTATTCACGGTACGCTGTCCTTCGGCTGCGTCGTGCTTGCCTTTTTCTCCTGCCTCTTTCTGTTTTACACAAATTCCTTTATAGTCAAAAGACGTCAGAAGGAATACGGCCTTTACGGCGTTCTCGGCATGAATAAAAAGCAGCTTGCGGGCGTGAATTTTTTCGAAAATTTTTTTGTCTCGCTGCTTTCGCTCGCCGTCGGGCTGGTGCTCGGCATCGCCCTTTCGAAATTTGCCGAGCTCGGTCTTATACGCATTGTGGGCGGGCAAACCGATTTTGATTTCGGCATAGACATTACGGCGGTTCTTAAAACGGCGCTGACCTTTGCAATCGGATTTGTGCTCGTTTTCCTAAACGGTGCGCGGCAAATCCTCTTTTCCAAAACCGTCACCCTTTTGAAAAGCGAGCGGGCGGGGGAAAAGCCGCCTAAAGGTAATGTTATCTTTGCCGTTCTCGGCATCGCGCTTATCGGCTGGGCATATTACACCGCCATCACCATCGAGGACCCCTTAACGGCCATGTCTTGGTTCTTTTTCGCCGTGATGGCCGTAATTGCGGGAACCTATCTGCTCATGATCTCGGGCTCGGTGGCGCTGTGCCGTCTGCTTCAGAAGAACAAGAGCTATTATTATAAGAAAAATCATTTTATATCGGTGTCCTCCATGGCCTATCGCATGAAGCGCAACGGCGCCGGGCTTGCCTCAATTTGTATTCTGTCCACCATGGTGCTGGTGACGGTCTCCACCTGCGTGTGCCTCTACCTGGGCACCGGGGACGCCCTCAACACCATGTATCCCCACGACATCACCTACAGCCAGTCCTGGCAGGATTCCGGCAACCGCTCCAAGGAGGAGGTCAAGGCCCAGATCCAGGATCGATTATGTGGTGCCGCCCTTGGAGGGGCTTTGGTGGCAGGAAGGTGTTTGCGGGGTGGATTACGCCCATAAAAAGGACTTTCAGTGGATCTCCCTGATCCGTTTGCCGGAGTTTGTGACAAAGGAAGTCTTTCGCTGGGCCATCCAGGAGGCCACGGAAAAGAAGCAGCGGGACTTTTCCAAAGTGGAGTTTTTCCCTTGGGAGGAGGGCTTGTGCGTTCAGTGTATGCTGACGAAGTACTCCACCGCATTGTTGGGGAAAAACGAGCGGAACTCGGTACACAGCTGTGCCGCCAGCGTTTTGTTGTGCGCCAGCACCAGCGTGGGGCGGTTGCACTGGGCAATGACGTTGGCCATGGTAAAGGTTTTGCCGCTGCCGGTCACGCCCAGCAGGGTCTGGCAGCGGTCACCCCGCTGCACCCCCTCCACCAGCTGCGCGATCGCCTGAGGCTGGTCGCCAGTGGGGGCATAGTTCGACACCAGTTCAAATTTTCCCTCTGCCATCGTTTTCTCCCTTCCGTGCGTATAACCACAATCCGTTGTTGCTTCAAGTTGTATTATAGCACGCACAATTTATAATGTAAACAGTTTTTTGTTTTACGGCCAGAACAGCGTGCCGGTCTTGAAATCGTAGATAGGCAGGCGGTTGGCGTCCCGCATGGAAAAATACTCGGTGTCGGTCAGGATAAAGTGGTCCAGCAGGTGCACATTTACCAGCCCCAGCGCCCGGGCAATGCTGCCGGTAGCGTCCATATCCTCCAGCGAGGGCAGCGCCACCCCGTTGGGGTGGTTGTGGCAGAGCACCACGGCGTCCGTACCGCCCTTGATGGCGGCAGCCACCACGTTCTTGATATCCAGACTGACCCGGTCGGAGGTGCCCTCCCGCAGCCAGACGGCGGCGCGCACCCGCTTGCGGCTGTCCAGACTGACCAGCATGGCGCGCTCGTAGTCCGACCACGCAAATTTTGCCATCAGGTAGCTGCCCATCTGCTCGGTGGTCTTGATGCAGCGAGTGGTGCTGGTGCGGCTGCGGCCATAGTACCGGCTGATCTGGGGCAGCAGATGCAGCATCCGGGCAGTAGAGGGGCCTACGCCCTCCACGGTGCACAGTTCCTCCTCACTGGCCTCCAGCACCGCCGCAAAATCCCCGAACCGATCGATCAGGTCGTGGGCGATACCGTTGGCACCGCTGCTGAAGCTGATCCACGGGTACGGCTCCTCCGGTAAGGGCGGGCGCATCCGCACCGCCAGCCGAAAGTATCTGCTGGCCCAGCAGGAGAAGGGGCGCATCGCCGCTGTGGTGCCGGGGGAACGGTTTACCATCTTCGATGAGACCACCCGCCGGGCCTTGCAGCAGTATCCCCATCTGCGGCAGGACCGGGATCTGGAGCGGGAGAACATGGGCGTGACCTTCATCTTCCTGCGCCGCTTCTGAGGAAAAACCGCTATACCACATATATTTAATACGGAGGAATGGATCATGGAACGTACCTATGCAGAATACGCCGCCCGGCAGGCCATGGAGCTGCTGGCCATCGATAGCCCCACGGGCTTCACGGCCCGTGCGGCAGATTGGGTGCAGCGGGCCTTTGAAGAGCTGGGCTATACCGCCCGGCGCACCGCCAAGGGCGGCGTGCTGGTGGATCTGGGCGGCCGGGGCGATAAAAAGTAAGCAAACTATATAACATACTAGTAATATCAGTTT
>OGYE01002446.1_pt1 | contig 11364 bp, 8 predicted proteins | sample 1576471 | NCBI WGS metagenome assembly OGYE01 (sample SAMEA3541532, study PRJEB24748) | human gut metagenome | biome: human gut; feature: human-associated habitat; material: faeces | place: China | collected 2012
GAAGTCTGAAGCAAACTTATTGTGAGTAGGCGAAGTGGTCCTTGCGTGCAGTGACCTCTCCGGCGTTTGTGCAGCCAAGGACGCGGCCGCTCTGGCGTCCGGCAATGCCGCCGACGTTATAACCCGTGTGGGGGTATCCCACGTCGCCGTAGTTGTCGCAGTACTTGATAACGGAGGTATTCAGCCCGGCGATACCGCCGAGATCCGTGATATCAATGATGGTTTCCTCGCTCAGAGTGAGCGTGGAAATATCAAACGATTTTTTCTGGTCGGGCTTCTCGACTGCGATATAATCCGTATTAACGCTCATGCGGTTTTCGCACTCGCTGAGCACGCCGCGGTTCTCGCCCGCGATGCCGCCGGCGCGGTGGTAGGCCGAAATGGAGCCGGAAGTTTTACACTCGCTCACGAGAGCGCCCTCTTGGTTCAGCCCGACGATGCCGCCCGCCGCGGCCTGCGCGAGAATATCCCCGTCAAAGCGGCAATTTTCGATCGCTCCGTAGTTCACCCCGGCGATACCGCCGATGTTTTCGCCGTTTCCGGTCGCGCGGAGGGTGCCGGAGACCGTGAGATTTTTCACGACGCCGGTTTTCAGCACCATACGGAAAAGTCCCTGTGTTGAGGCGTCGCCGTCAAGGGATATGCCGAGTATGCTGTGGCCGCGGCCGTCAAACGTTCCGGACAGCAGCGGGATGGGCGAAAATTCGCAGCCGGTGAGACTGATGTCGCGCGTGAGCACGATCGTCTTCCCTTCCGACCATGCGTCCGACGTGCACAGCGCGGAAAGCTCCGCGAGATCCTCGGCAGAGGATATCTCAACGGTATCCGGGTCGGCGGCGAGTGCCGCGCCGGACACGGAAAGAAGCAGCACCGCGCTCAGCAGCGCTGCGATCCATCGTTTCATTCCACGGCACCTCCCGTCTTCGTTTTTTTCCGAAATGTTGTTTTTTCAATGACCTTATCGAGCAGCACGATGAGCTGCGGCAGAACGCTCAAAACGAGGATGACCGATATGAGCGCGCCGCGGCCAACGGCGAGACCGATGTGGCCGATGTATACGTCCGACACGCGGTATGCGATCAGAATGCCTGCAACGGTCATGATGGTGCCGGAGGTCATAACGGTCGGAAAGCTCTCGTTGACTGCCTGCGCCATCGCCTCCTGCGGCGGATGGAGCTTTTTGAGATCCAGATACCGGCTCATGATAACAATGGCATAGTCGATCGTTGCTCCCATCTGAATGGCGGAGACGATCATGTTTGTGACGAATGACGCGCGGGTGTGTGTCAGGTACGGAAATGTAAAGTTGATCCAGATGCTGCCCTGAATGACGAACACGAGGAGCGCCGCACCCACTACGGAGCGGAAGGTAAAAATCAGGATGAAGAAAACAAAGGCGATGGTGAGCAGATTTATGAGCAGCGAATCGCCGTTGAAGGTGTCCGCCAGCTCCTTGGCGCTTGTCACGTCGCCAATGACGAGGCACGCTCCTTCACCGTAGCGTCCGTCGGCCAGCGAGCGCAGTGCGTTTACGAGCGCGACGCTCTCGTCACCCTCGATGGGTACGTCCGCCGTGATGACCATACGGTCCCAGTTTTCGCCGCGAAGCTGCGCTTCGCCGCGTTCCAGCTCGCCGCGGAGGCTGTCCAGCGTCTCCTGCGAATCGGCATCGAGTGTCACGATGCCCTGATCGATCTTTTCAAAGAGGAAAAGAAACATATCGATGAGCGGCACGGAATAGGTCTCGGTATTGCCGAAGATCGGCTGATACTGCCCGTTCTCCACGCCGTAGGCAGCATAGAGCATTCCCGCTTCTTCAAAATCGATGTTCAGCAGCATGGAGAACATGCGCGGCGTGTAAGAATCTGTCAGTACTTTCCCGTCCTCGATCTCGATATTCGCAAGCCCGGTGACGGTCTTCACATTGTCGAGCTCCGCGGCGTCGCGCAGGAACTGCTTTTCCGCTTCGTAGTTTCCGCTCGGAACGAGCACGGCGATGGTCGTATCGTTCGCAAAGGTGCCGGTGATCTTCCGCGCCGCCGCGCGGCTCTCGGAGTATTTGAGTTCGTCGATGCCCGCGTCGTTGAACGCGTATTCCGTCCGGCTCGAGCACCAGATGGCAAGCGGAAGGATAATAACAAACACCGCGACAAAGCCGAAGCGTGTTTTCATGAGGAACCGTCCCCAGCCGGTGATATCCGGCACATGGGACTTGTGCGTAGTTCTGCGCAGCTGGCGAAAAAAGGAAGCGATCAGTCCCGGCATCAGAAGAAATACCGTGATAAGGCTGCAAAGTATGCCCTTAGAGAGCACCAGACCGAGGTCATAGCCCAGCCGGAACTGCATGAGCATCAGCGCAACAAGACCGGAGATCGTCGTAAGGCTCGAGGAGGAAATTTCAACGATGGATTTGGAAAGCGCTTCGATCAGCGCCTCGCGTTCCGTTGGGAAGCGGTCGATCTCGTCCTGATAGCGATGGGAGAAAATGATGGCGTAGTCGATGGCGAGCGCGAGCTGCAAAATAACGGCAATGGAATTGGTAATGGAGGATATCTCGCCCAGCCAGAAGTTTGTGCCCATATTGAGCAGCGCCGCAACAGAAAAGACGATAAGAAAAATGACGACCTCGAAATAGCTGCGTGACGTAAAGAGCAGCACCGCCATGATGACCACCGCCGCCAGCGCCACGACGCCGACCATCTGCTGCGCGATCTCCCCAAGGAGGTCCGCGCCGATCTCCGAGGAGGTATATGTATCAAAGCCTGCTGTGAGCGAACGGATCTCGTTCATCGCCGAAATGACGTTTTCATCGTCGCTTGTGCCGTCAAAGGAGATTGTGAGCAGCGCTGCGGAATCCACAAAATGCGCCGGAGAATTATCAAACGTCACGCCGGTCACATGCTCGAGCGTCTCGATCTTCTCCGCCGCGGCGCTCGCGCGCTCATAGGTCGTATTGGCAAGCATAACGTTGGCGCTTGCATACGTCGTGAACTCATTCTCCATGATCGTGAGCCCGCGGCGGGTATCGGTATCCGGCGGAAGAAACGAGGTTATATCGTTATTCACATGCACGCGGCTGATGGAAAGCGCACAGTAAACGCACGCGGCCAGAAACGCGATCATGATGATCACGCGCTTATCCACAATCTGCCGCGATATTTTTTTCAGAATGTTGTTCTCCAAAAGAGGTCCCCCAGGCTCGGTTAAAGTCGCTTTCAGATTATCCGACTTTGCGGAAAAAAGCAATATTTTCGAATAATACTATACAAAACAATTATAAGAAGATTATGAGAAGAGTCTTAAAGTTTTAAAATAAGCAGCAGGACAAACTGCGCCTGAAGCAAAGACGGCAAGCCTCCGCATGAGTTCTCATGCGGAGGTTATGCATCGTTATCGCTTCGTCTTTTGGCAGATATACAGCAGATGGTTGGACCCGCCCAAAAGCTCCCGCTTTTCGGCAAACGCAAGATGCCACTTAACAAACGCATCAAAATTCTCGTCCGAAATAAAGAAATCCGGACGTTTCTCCAGCGCCTCCAGCGGACCGTCCATGGCAGCGGTTGTGACGCGCTCTACCGGTTTTTCATCGAACAGACGCTCAAACTCGCATACATCGTAACCGGTGAACAGCTGTTCCTGAAAGTGCCTTACCTTGAAATCCTTCGTGAAGTTTTCTTCCTGATAAGGCGCCCAGCTGCCGTAGAGGGCATTGGAGTACATAAGGGCGTATATCGAAAGAAACGCGAAATGGAGCGTGCCGCCCGGCTTCGTGACCCGGATCGCCTCGTCAATTGCCCGGTTCACGTCTTCCGGAGCAAACAGATGATACATGGGGCCGAGAACAAGGGTCATATCAAAGGAGTCATCGTCAAACAGACAAAGATCCGTAGCATCGCCTTGATAGGAACGGATCAAATCAAGCCCGCAGCTATTTTCTCTAAGAGCGGCAAGGTTGCTTTCAACAAATTCCACCGCGGTCACATCGAAACCTTCTTTAGCCAACGCAATGGAATACCGACCAGTCCCCGCGCCGACCTCCAAAACCCTGGCTCCGGGGTTCAAAAAGCGGTGGATGTAGGCCATCGTGATCGCGTACTCAAGCTGACCGTGCCTGCTTTTCTCCAGCCGGCCGTTCTCGTCGCTCCGGTCGTAGAACTCGGTTATCATTTCTTTTCTCGTGCTCATACTTTTCTCTCCATGAAAAGGGGCTGCTGTTATGTTTCAGCGGATCATCTCTTCAAACTCATCCTCCGTGATGACGGGGATGCCGAGCGTACGCGCTTTGTCCAGCTTGCTCCCGGCGGCCTCCCCCGCGAGGACGTACGACGTCTTTTTGGAGACCGAGGATGACGCCTTGCCGCCAAAGGATTCAACGATGGCGCTCGCCTCGTCGCGCGTATACTTCGTGAGCGTGCCGGTAAGAACGAACGTTTTGCCAAGAAAGCGGTTGTCGCGGCGCTCCTCGCGGCTGAGCATGTTGACGCCTGCCTCGCGCAGCATGCGGATCTGATGCTGCGTCTGCGGGTTCTGCGCCCAGGAGACAACGCTCTCGGCGGTGATGGGGCCGATATCGTCCACGGCAGTCAGCTCCAGCGGCGGGGCATTTTCGATGGCGTCCATAGAGCCGAACGTGCGCGCAAGCACCTTGGCCGCCTTCTGCCCCACCTGCCGGATACCGAACGCGCACAGAAGGCGGGAAAGATCCTGCTGCTTGCTCTTTTCGATCTCGTTTATGAGGTTTTCCGCGGACTTTTTCCCCATGCGGTCGAGCGTCGCAACGGTCTGTGCGTCGAGCCGGTAGAGATCTGCCGGAGTTTTCACCATACCGCTGTTCACCAGCGCCTCGGCAAGCGAGAAGCCGAGCCCTTCAATGTCCATTGCCTCGCGGGAAGCGAAATGGACGAGATTGCGGAGCCTCTGCGCCGGACATTCCACGCCCGTACAGCGCACCGCTGCGCCGTCCGGGTCACGCTCCACCGGCGAGCCGCACTCCGGGCAGGTATCCGGCAGGCGGAACGGTACGGTTCCCTCCGGCCGCTTCGTGAGATCGACGCGGAGGACTTCCGGAATGATCTCCCCTGCCTTTCGCACGATGACCGTATCGCCGATGCGTACGTCGAGCTTATCGATAAAATCCTGATTGTGGAGCGTCGCCGCCGTTACGGTCGTACCGGCAAGACGCACCGGCTCCACAATGGCTTTCGGCGTCAAAACGCCGGTCCGGCCGACCTGCACGACAATGTCGCGCACCACAGAGGGCTTCTCCTCCGGCGGGTATTTATACGCCACCGCCCAGCGCGGCGCCTTGGCGGTGCTGCCGAGAATTTCGCGCTGCGCAAGGTCGTTGATCTTGATGACAGCGCCGTCAATATCAAAGGGATAGCTCTCGCGCGTATCGCCGATGCGCCGAACCTCCTCGCAGCATTCCTCCACGGTGCGGAACACCTTATGCGGCACCGTATAAAATCCGAGCTTTTCCAGCATGTCCAGCGATTCCGCGTGTGTTTTCGGCTGTTCGCCGGAGGTGAGCTGGACATTGAAAACGATGATGTCGAGCTGGCGCTCCTTCGTCACTTTCGGGTCCAGCTGACGCATGGACCCGGCCGCGGCGTTGCGCGGATTGGCGAGGAGCGTTTCGCCCTCGATCTCGCGGCGGCGGTTATGCTCAAGAAAGACCTCACGAGCCATATATACCTCGCCCCGGACGATCAGCCGCTCAGGCGCGTTTTCCAGCTTGAGCGGTATATTGCGCAGAACGCGAAGATTCTCCGTTACGTCCTCGCCCGTAACGCCGTCGCCGCGCGTTGCGCCCTGATAGAAGAGGCCGTTCCGGTATTCCAGCGCCATAGAAAGACCGTCGATTTTCGGCTCGACCGTATAGAGCGGCTCACCGCCGAGCGTTTCGTTCGTCTTGCGGATGAAGTCGGTCAGCTCCTCATAGGAAAAAACATCGCTGAGCGATTCAAGCGGAACGGCGTGGTGCACGGGCGAGAATTTCTCCGAACGGTGACCGCCGACGTGCTGCGTCGGCGAGTCCGGCGTAACGGTCTCCGGGTGCTCCGCTTCCAGATTTTCCAGACGGCGCATCATCGCGTCATACTCAAAGTCCGAAATCGTGGGGGCATCCTTGTCGTAATAGGCTATGCTGTGGCGGCGCAGCTCTTCGCGGAGCTCGGCGATCTCCTGTAAATAGTCCATCATGTCTCTCCCGTATAGAAATAGGTTTGCGGAACACGTCCGACGATGATCGTTTCGGCAACCAGCACTTCCGTGACGATCTGCGTAGAGCGGATCTCCCACGGCAGCAGGACGTCCGCATCAACACACACCTCCAAAAGAAGCTGGTGTTTCGTCTGGTTGATGCCGGCATCCGTCAGCACATTGCGGAAATCCACCCGTGAAGATGTGAGCATCGTGATCTTGACCGGTACGGTCGGCCCGCGGCCAAGGAAAAAGCTGATGCCAAGCAGGTTCCCGAAGGGGATCGAAAGATCAAGATCTCCCCGGTCGGAGGCCTCCACGATGGCGTTGAGAAGCTCGGCGGAGAGGATATTCACCCGCGACGTATCGGTTACAATAGCGCTGATCTGCCCGTCGCCGTCCTTTTCAAAGGATACAAATTTTCCGCCGTCCGGCCCAAGCAGGCGCATTTCGTTCTCCACAATGTTGCTCACGGTCTGCGTGATGAGATCCGATGCGTTGGATACCGCCATAGCGCCGGTAAGCGTCCGAAAATAGCGCACGGCGGGGATCAGAAACGCGATCAGCGCGCCGGTGAGCGCAAGGAGCAGCAGTGCGGTCGTCTGCTGCGGTGTGATTTTTCGCGGAAACGGCATACGGGAACACCCCCTTATGCCCAAAAGTATATGCGTCAGGCGAGCATTTCAGACAAGGCGCTCAGCACGCCGAGCTTGCCGGATTCATACGTAAGCCCGCCCTGCAAAAAGCCGAGATACGGCTCGCGCACCGGGCCGTCGCACGAAAGCTCGAGCGACGCGCCCTGAATGAACGTTCCCGCCGCCATGACGACCGGGCTTTCATACCCCGGCATCGGCGCCGGGACGGGCAGGGCGAAGCTGTCCACGGGCGAGCCCTTCTGGATACCCTGACAGAATTTCACAAGGTTGTCCGCCGTTTTCAGGCGGATGGTCTGAATGATGTCCGAGCGCTTTTCATCGGATGCCGGGAAGCTCTCAAAACCCAGCTCTTCAAGCATTCCGGCGGCAAAGGCCATCGTTTTGAGCGCCTGTGATACGGTGTGCGGCGCAAAGAAAAAGCCTTGGAAGAGTGTCCGGTTCACGCCGAGCGAAGCGCCGCACTCGCTGCCGATGCCCGGAAGCGTCAGACGTTCCGCCGCCTGCTCCACGAGATCGGCGCGGCCGGCTACATACCCGCCCATGGGGGCGAGTCCGCCGCCGGGGTTTTTGATGAGCGATCCGGCGATGAGTTCTGCGCCGAGCGCCGTCGGCTCACATTCCTCGGTGAACTCCCCGTAGCAGTTATCCACGATGACCGCCGTATCGGGGCAGCCTGCCTTTACTGCGCGGACGATCTCCCCGATCTCCGCGACCGAAAGCGCGCGCCGGGGCGCATATCCGCGGCTGCGCTGCACGAACGCCGCTGCCGGGCGCAGCTCCAATACGTGCTGCGTGATCGCGGCATAGTCCGGCCCGCCGTCGGAAGCAAGCTCCAGCTGCTCATACCGGATGCCGAGCGAGGCGAGCGAGCCGCGGCCGGAGCCGGTGATGGCGGTGTGGAGCGTATCGTACGGCGCTCCCGTAACGGCAAGGATCGTGTCGCCCGGCTGGAGAGCGCCGTAAAGCGCGCAGGCGATCGCGTGCGTGCCGTTCACAAACGTGGTGCGCACGAGCGCCGCCTCCGCGCCGAACACATCGGCATAGACCTTTTCCAGCGTTTCGCGTCCGAGATCATCGTAGCCATAGCCGGTCGTTCCGGCAAAGCACGGCTCGGACACGCGGTGCGCGCGGAAGGCATCCAGCACGCGCTTCGTATTCTTCTCCGCCGTGCGCTCAAATCCGCGGAAGACGGGCTGGAGCCGTTCCTCTACCTGGGCGGCCAGTGTATAAAGCTCTTCGTGATTCATGGCAGTATATCCTTTATTTCAGTCCGTTAACGATGGAGCGGAAAGTTTCGCCGCGTTCCACAAAGTTTTTGAAATGGTCAAACGACGCGCAGGCCGGAGAAAGCAGCACGAGATCCCCCTCCTCCGCGCTCGCGGCGGCGGCGAGCACCGCCTCGCGGAAATCGTCGATCTTCCGGATCGGCAGCGCCTTGGGGTCATACAGCGACGATTTTGTCACGGCATCGTAAATTTTCTCCGCGGTAAAACCGGTAAGGAACAGTGCCTTGACATGGCGGCAGATCTCGTCGCCGAGCTTGTCGAACGGGATATGCTTATCGTACCCGCCCGCAATAAGGATGGGCTTCTGCCGCAGCGCGTGAAGTCCCGCGATCGTGCGCGTGGGGCTGGATGCAATGGAATCGTTGCAGTAGGTAACGCCATGCAGCGTCCGGATCATTTCAAGCCGGTGCGCAACGCCGCGGAAGCTCTCCGCCACGGCGCGGCAGGTATCGTCCGAGACGATGCCGTCGGTAGCGGCAAACGCCGCCATATAGTTTTCAACGTTATGTAAACCCGGGAGCAGGATGCTCTCTGCGTCCATGAGCTTGGTCTTTTCCCCGTTGTGAGACCGGTAAATGACGCCTTCGCGTAGGAACACGCCGTTTTCCGGTGCGATCTCACGGCTGAAAAACCGGACTTTGCCGGGGCAATCCTTCGCAAAGGCGCGTGTGATGGCGTTGTCGGCATTGAGCACCGTGACGCCGGCACAGCCCTGCGAAAGGAAAATCTGCTTTTTGGCGGTCTGATAGTCCTCATAGCTCGGATGAATGTCCAGATGGTTCGGCGAAACGTTGGTAACAACCGCGATATCCGGCCGACAGTTCATGCTGTGGAGCTGGAAAGAGCTGAGCTCGAGCACCGCCCAGTCTGTGCTCGTCATTTCCGGCGCTTTGTCAAGCAGCGGCGTGCCGATGTTGCCGCCGAGAAATACGCGGTGTCCCTGCGCCTTCAGGAGCTCGGAAATAATGGTGGTAGTCGTCGTCTTTCCGTCCGAGCCGGTCACGGCGATGATGCGGCACGGGCAGACGGTAAAGAAGGCTTCCATTTCCGACGTAAGAAGCGCTCCGCGCGCTTTGGCCGCGGCGAGCTCCGGCGTAAAGGGGTGAAGCCCCGGCGTGCGGAAAATCACGTCCTCGGTGATACCGGCAAGATACCCATCGCCCAGCACGAGACGGCAGCCCGCCGCTTCCAGCGCTGCGGCCTCGTCCTCGCCGAGAGCCTCGCGCGTGCGTTTATCGCGCACCGTGACGGTATACCCCGCATCGAGCAGCAGCCGCAGCAGCGGCCGGTTGCTCACGCCGAGACCGATGACCGCAATGCTTTTTCCGCGCAGAGACTGTATATAAGAGTCGAGTGTCATAATTGCCTCCTGAATATCTTCTTTAACTTATATATTATATTCGCTTTCCGGCAGAAATTCAACACCTATCGCCGTTGACAAGCGCGCTTTGAACAGGTAAAATACCTGTGCGAGAAAGCCAAGCAGCCGCGGGCATAAGGCGAAAGCCTGTGCGTGAGGAAAGTCCGGGCTCCACAGGGCAAGGATAACGGGTAACGCCCGCCGGGGGTGACCCCAGGACAAGTGCAACAGAGATATACCGCCTGCCTTCGGGCAGGTAAGGGTGGAAAGGCGAGGTAAGAGCTCACCCACCGTCCGGAGACGGAACGGTGCTGTAAACTCTATCCGGAGCAACGCCGTGGAGGGACATACGACCGGCCCGGTCGTCCCGAGGAGGCGGCTGGAACGCATCGGCAACGGTGCGTCTAGATAGATGGCTGCGCAGACAGAACCCGGCTTACAGGCTTTCTCGCTTTACAAAACGCCCCGCCGGTCCATTCGGATCCGGCGGGGTGTTTTTCACTTTTTTGCTGCGCCATCCGTCGCCTGCGCAGAGGCGGACGGTTTGGCCGACGTGTCCGCCATCGGCGTCTGCGTGGGCACAACGCCGGTATCGTCGTCGGTGATGATGCCGTCATCGTCGCTTACGATCCCGTCGTTCATGTCCGGCGTCGCGGTCATCGGGGTACCCGACGGTCTCGGCGCATTCGTCGCCGCGGGCTTTTCCGCCGTGCCGCACGCGCAGAGCGAAGCAACCAGCGCCGTGAGCGAAAGAATATATACGACCCACTTTTTCATGCGAAATCCTCCTAAACAAGAAATCCGCCGTTAGTATGCCGTATTATTCCGGATTTATTACAAAAAGCAATGCGCCCGAAGTTTTTTTGGGCGCATTGCTTTTAAAAATTATTTCTTCGGTTTGAGGATGAAGTTGATAAGCTTGTTGGGAACGTTGATCGTCTTGACGATCTCCATGCCCTCCATATAGCCCGCGATCTTCTTATCCGCGAGAGCCGCAGCGGAAACGACCTCCACCGTGCTGTCCGCCGGGACAACAACGGTGCTGCGGAGCTTGCCGTTGATCTGCACGGCGATGGTCTTTTCGGTGTCGACCATCTTCGCCTCATCGTGCTCCGGCCACTTGGCCTCGCTCGCAAGGCCCTCAAAGCCCTGGATCTGCCAAAGCTCTTCGCAGATATGCGGCGCAAACGGAGAGAGAAGCTGCAGCAGCGCGCGGATATCGCCGCGGGTCGGTTTCTTGGAGTAGAACTGATTGACGAGCGACATGAGCTGCGCAATGGCAGTGTTGAACTTCATCTCGTCGATATCGGAGCTCACCTTCTGGATGGCGCGGTGGATCTCCTTCTCATTGTCGCGGGAGATCTCGTCGCCGGTGAGCGGCTCGCTTGCAAGATTCCACACGCGGTCAAGGAAGCGGCGGCAGCCAGCCACAGCGTTGCTCGACCATGCGGCGGCTTTCGTGAAATCGCCGATGAACATGATGTACACGCGCAGCGTATCTGCGCCGTACTGCTCAACGATGTCGTTCGGGTTCACGACGTTGCCGCGGGACTTGGACATCTTTTCTCCGCCCTCGCCGAGGATCATGCCGTGGCTCGTGCGCTTGGCGTACGGCTCCTTCGTCGGGACAAGGCCCTCGTCGTAGAGGAACTTGTGCCAGAAGCGGGAGTACAGGAGATGGAGCGACGTGTGCTCCATGCCGCCGTTGTACCAGTCCACGGGAGACCAGTACTTGAGAGCTTCCGGACTTGCGAACGCCTCTTTATTGTGGGGATCCATATAGCGCAGGAAATACCACGAGGAGCCCGCCCACTGCGGCATGGTGTCGGTCTCGCGCTGGGCCGCGCCGCCGCACTTCGGG
>OGYE01002451.1_pt1 | contig 11341 bp, 10 predicted proteins | sample 1576471 | NCBI WGS metagenome assembly OGYE01 (sample SAMEA3541532, study PRJEB24748) | human gut metagenome | biome: human gut; feature: human-associated habitat; material: faeces | place: China | collected 2012
AGCCCATGAAGCGGTTGAAGTTCTTATTGCCGGTAGCGGCCACGGTAGCGACCTGCTCGCCGTAGATGTTGCCGGTGGAGCCGTCGATGGAGATCCAGTCGCCCTCGACGAACTTGTGGCCGTTGATCTCGAAGGTCCCTATAATCAAAGTAAACAATTCCACTCCTTTTCTTTTTCCTTGTCATTTCCACATTTTTGTGCTCTTTATTAACTTCTTTTACCATATTTCTACTCTCCAATCGTATCTATTATACTCAGATACGTTCTTAAAAACAACTGTCTGATTCACAACTTTCATTAATTTTCATACAATATTATTGCATAACATTAACGAAAGGAGTATTTTAAATGCCAAATTATCGTTATAATACACCTGATTATATGCGCCAGAACAATTCTAACGGATGTCATGTAGGCGGGAGCCGAACAATGCCGGCTTCTGTATCGCCATCCACTCCTTCCAGATCGTGCTGCAATATTCATGAACACGACAAATTAAGCGGGCTCCCAATTGCTATGGCCTATGTTCCGTGGCAGGAATGGCGTTCTCTTTATGAAGTCGAAAAAGGATTCCGATGTGGAACTATTTTTGCGGAATTAAATCTCCCATTCTGTTGGAAAGGTGGTGCGGCCAGATGAACGAAAACTCCGACGCCTCCATCCGGAACGCTGAGCCGAACGACCTTACGCCCATTCTGGAAACGGCCTCCATCCGGCAGATCTTCACGAACGGCGGAACGGCCCACCGGCTGTACCGGAAGTATATCTACCCGCTCACAGGGCGGGAGGACGCCGTCCTTCCCTCCACGAGCCCCGCGAACGCCGCGCGCTCACTCGATGCGCTCATCAACGCGTGGCAGCCCGTGCGCGAAGCACTGAAAGAAGAATAAATGACAGAAACAGAGCCTGCGGCCCATGGGGAGCCGCAGGCTCTGTCTTTTAGTTTTAGAGCTGTCCGCTTTACTTGCGGAGAGGGTTGTCGCCCGAGGTGCCGTCCGGCCCGCCGACAAGGTTACCGTTCGTGTCCACATGGTAGTAGCAGCGCTGCCCGTCCTCTGTGTACCAGAAATAGGTGTTACCGCTCGGCAAGCCTTCCCTGCCGTCGGCATAGTGGAACACATAGGCGACGAGGCGGTTCTGCTCATCGTAGCGCAGCTCCCGGTAGTATCCGGGGCCGAAAACATCCGTCGGATCATATTCCACGTTGATGCGCGTGAGATTGCCGCGTTCATTATAGATGTACGTTGTGAGCGTTGTGTACTCTTCGCTGCTCCCGCTGAGGTCGGAACACCCCAAGGTAGAAGCAACTTTTCCGTCCTCGCGGTAGGAGACCGTCTCGGTATTGAAGCTGGTGGTTCCCAGATTGGCCCATGTCCAAACCCGTTCCCAATACACCAGCCGTCCCTGTGCATCGTAGCGTGCCGTGCTCGTCAGGCCGTCGGAAATGCCGCCGCCTATTGAATTGGTCACAGTGGTAGTCCCGTCAGCGTTATGAGTATAACCTGCCGCTTCGAGCGGCACGCCGAAGCGCTCAAATACGCTTTCCGCACCGAACACCGCGCATGGCAGCAGCGACCCATCGGCACAGCCGTCCGCGCCGTCTCCGGCGGTAAAGAGAAGCGCGCGTCTCCCGTCGGCAAAGCGCAGGTAGAGCGGGCAGAGGGTTTCCTGTTCGCCGAAATCGGCTCCCGTGGGAGTTATGTGCACGGTGTCCGCCTCCTTGGAGAGCGCCTTTTCGAGCGAGCACAGCGCCGTCTCCTCCGTCATAACAAAGCTTTTTCCGAGTTGCGGAACGTACAGCTCTGCGCTCGCGAGCGTTGGGAGCATGCGGCCGGAAAACAGATCCTCAATCCCGATGGCCGCGACGGTATCGTTGACAAGGACAACCTCCATGGGCCAGCTCTTTGCCGTGACGACCGTGTATGTGCCGTCTCCATTGGGGATCTCGCGGATAAAGATGCTGCGGCAGTAGCATTCAGTTCCGTTAAAGTCCGCCGTGCGCCAGCCAAGCTCGGTTTTCGGCGTGCCGGTGAAGGCGATCCAGCCGTAATAAGCGCCGCTCTGGTTTCCGCCGCTGCTCAGACCATGAAACTCCGTCCGCAAAATCTCCCCGCCGTCTACCCAGCGGTCTACGTATTCCGGGAGAAGGGTCTTCTCTATCAGACCGGAGAGGCCGGAATCGTCGCCGGTCTCCTCATAGTATGCCGCCGGATCGTGCCGGAAAGAGTAGCTGTCATCCACCGCGCTCGGCTCCGACCAGTCGCGCAAAGCGTCCGGCGCAGCAGTGCTTACGCTCTGCGCTTCGGGCGCTTCCGCCTCCGGCGTCCGCGTGCCGCAGCCGCCGAGCAGCAGCGCCGCCAGCAGCAGAAAAACGATGATCCGTTTCATTTCCCGTCTCCTTCCTTATCAAACGCCGTCCAGTCGATCGTCTCGGCAGCTTTCTCCATAAGCGAGGCGTCGCTCACGCCGACGTTGACAAGAACATGGGCGCTGTCCGTTTCATAAAAGAGGTAGCTTCCGCTGATCTTCTCCGGCCCGTCCGTCGCGCACACAATGCTCTGCCCCGATGCCGTTTCGCAGCTCCACACTCTCCGATACTCGGCAAAATCCGTGTAGTGCGTCATGCGGGTGTACAGGGCGGTCTTTGGGATGTAATGTACGAGCCATTTTCCGCTGCCCACTGCCTCCGGCTGGGGCCGTTCCTCGTAGAACGCGCCGTTATCGTAGATGACCTTGTTTTCTTCCTTCGTTTTGTCGCTGGCATACTGAAGGCCGTACCGCTCCGCAAGCTCCGAGAGCTTTGCGCTGATGTCTTCGTAGCCGCTCTGCCCGTACACGCCGGTGAAGCACGCGCCGTAAAAATTCTCCGTAAAGAAGCCCTGAAACTCCCGTGCCGCGCGGAAAGCGCAGCTCTTATAAAACGCTTCCAGCCGCGTCGCCGCGTCCGGGTCGTAGGATACACGCGCTCTTTCCACAAGAGAGCGCGCTGCGCCGTTATTTTTGCAGACCGCGGAGAAATCGATGTGATCGGCAAGAAATTCCGCAAGCTCCCCGGCATTCTCCGCGCCGAGCAAGCGCATTTTCCATGGTGTCGGCCGGTCAAAATCATACATGCGCAGCGCCGCAAACATTTCGCCGTCTTCGGAGAGATACCAGATCTCCAGCCTCCCATTCTCCCACAGGACAAGATTCACGCTCTGCCCGAGTGCGCTTCGGTATTCCCGCTCGGTATACTCCGCCGCTGGCGCAGGGAAGCCGAAGGGATAGAGCGCCCCGGTCGAGACGCGCTGGAGCGTCACGGGAAGCCGCGTCTCTCCGAACGCCAGACAGCCCTCCGCATAAAAGGAACCGTCCGGAAAAATATACCCGCTTTGCAGCTCGTCGGTACCGTCTTTTACATACGGCTGCATGCCGCTGCGGTCATACAGCTCGTCTCGTCCGGTCAGAGGGAAGCTCTCGGAATAAAGCTCAAGACCGTAGGTCTCCGCGATCTCCCGCAGCTTTGCCGCGGCCTCCGGCGTCGTCGCCCGGTATGTCTCGCAGGTTTTGCGCAGAGCGTCGTCCCCTTGCGTGAAGCTCCAGTCGGGTTCCGTCCAGGTCTTCCGCTGTGCCGCGGCCCACGTCCACCATGCGGCGGTGCCCTCGTAGGTTTTTGTGCCGCGCAGTCCGTTCGGCACAACGATAACGCGGTTCGTTCCCTCAATGGAATATGTCTGATCCTTCCAGTGCAGCAGCCCGGCAGCATAGGCCGCGGCAGCGAGCAGCAGCGCGAGCGCCGCGGCAAGCAGCGCCGTTTTCCAGAGCTTTGCCTTTCCGCGTCCGTGCGGCTTTTCCTCGCCGATCCGGAGCAAATCCCCCGCTTCCAGAACATAGCGGTCGGATACGCCGTTCAGCGCGTCAAACAGAATATCTCCGCCGTTCATTCAATATCCCTCCTCTTCCAGCTTTTGCGCCAGGCGTTTCCGCGTCCGGTACAGCGAGGTTTTCACCGCGGCGGTCTTCATGCCGAGCCGCGCGGCGATCTCCTCCGCGGTCAGCGCGTAGAAGTACCGTCCGAGGAAAATGACCCGCTCCCGTTCGGGAAGCAATGAGAGGAACGCATCGATGCTCCGGAGAAGCTCGCGGTTTTCCGCCGTCCGCGCCGGGTCGCTCCCTCCCGGCAGGCACTCGGAGAGCTCGTCGATCGCAAGGCTCGCTTCCCCGCCGCCGCGCTTTTGGCTTCCGCTGCGGCGCAGGCGTGTTACGGAAATATTGCGCGTGATCCGGCCGAGAAACGCCTTCAGGCTGTTCGGGCGCTCCGGCGGCATGGCGTTCCAGGCCGCGAGCCACGTATCGTTCACGCTCTCCTCCGCGTCCTCGGCATTTCGCAGGAGATTATACGCCACCGTGTGGCAATACCGCCCATAGGCATTCTCCGTTTCCGGGATGGCACGCTCGGAGCGTTGCCAATAGAGATCGATGATACCCGCGTCGTTCATGCTTCCCACCTCCTTACACTCCTAAAGTCGCAAAAGCGGAGCAAAAGGTTTCATATTTTCTGAAAAAAGCTGCCGTGGCTTTCGGTCGCGGCAGCTTTTGGATTTCTATTCCCCGCTCCGGAGCGGCAGGTTGGAGAGCGCTTCGGATATGTAGTCGTTGAATTTATAGACGTCCTTTGTGCGGGCGATCTTTTTGGCGAGCTCGTCTCCGCCGATGAAGAGCGAAGAGAGATAGTGCCAGAGCTCCTTCATTTTCCGCATAGCGTTCACGCCGCCGAGCTCGGCGCGGTACGCCTCGTACAGCTCCTCGTGGAACTGCCGCAGCTCCTCGCGGGAGGCCGCCGCCCCGCCGCGCAGACGGCGGAACAGCGCGGGGTCGGCCGCCGCGCCGCGGCCGAGCATGACCGCCTCCGTTTCCGGGTGGGCGGCTTCAAACGCACGGATGTCCTCCGCGGTGAAGAGATCGCCGTTGTATACGACCGGGAACGGGCATCCCGCCGCGGCGAGCGCGAAGGCGTCCATATGCACCGCGCCGGAATACATTTCCTTTCGCGTGCGCGGATGGAGGATGAGCTCCTGCGCGTTATATTGCCGGTAGATCGACAGAAGGCGCGGAAATTCCTCCGGTGCAAGATACCCGATGCGGCTTTTGAGCGACACGGCAATGGGCGAAGCGGCAAACACATCTGCGAGCAGCATGTCGAGCGCATCCGGCTTTTGCAGAAGCCCCGTGCCCTTGCCCTTTGCCGTCACGGTTGCCGACGGGCAGCCGAGATTGAGGTTAAAGACCGTATATCCCATGTCTTGCAGCCCCTCGGCGGCCCAGACGATGTCCGCGGCGCACTTGGAGAGAATCTGCGGCACGACCGGTGCGGCGCAGGGCGTCTCCGGCGTCAGCTCGCGCAGCTCCCGCGGCGTAAAGAGATGGTCGGACGTCGGGGAGAAAAACGGCGTATAGTACCGGTCCGCGCCGGGAAAACGGCGCGAATGGACCGCGCGGAAAACGTGCGTCGTGATCCCCTCCATGGGGGCGAAATAATATTTCATGTCTGCATAACTCCATAAGAAAGATGCGATCGTCCGCGGGCGGAGCGAAGCCCCGTCCCTACCGGTTTTTCATTATATCGCATAGCGGCGGCAGTTGCAAAACATTTGACGCGCGTGCTATACTTAGACAGCATTACAGGAGGCATCGTATGAACATTAAACGCTTTCTTTCCGGCGCGCTTTGCGCCGTGCTTCTGCTCGCGCTCTGCCCCGCTGCGGCGGCGGACGCGCCCTGCGAAATATCCTCCGCGGAGGAGCTTTCGCTCCTGCGCGAGACGCCGGACGGCGACTTTGTTCTCACCGCCGACATCGACATGACCGGCGTGGACTGGCAGCCGATCGCCTTTTCCGGCACGCTCGACGGCGGCGGACATACCATTTACAATCTCACGGTCACCTCGCTCGGCGCAGACCGCGCCGAGACGGTGGACGGGAACGACAAAACCTACGACACCGCGCTCACGGGCTTTTTCTCCGTGCTCAGCGGCGCTTCGGTCCGCGATCTTTCGCTGCGCGGCGTGAACATCGCCGTGGAGACGCCGGAGAATGTGTTCGCCGGAACGCTCGCGGGCTTTGCTTCGCCTGAAACGGTGCTCGAAAACATCTCCGTTTTTGATGCCCGCATAGATCTCACGGAGACATGCCAGCGCGAACCCGCCGATGAGCACGACCGCTGCATCGCCGGTATCGGTGGGCTCGTCGGCTTCGGCGGCGGAACGTATACGAACTGCTCCGCGGATTCCACACTTGTTTTCTCCGATGAGAGCATTGCGTCGCTCCGCTGCGAGGAGTTTCTCGGCGGCATTCTCTCCTGCGGCAACGCGGCGCTCACCGGCTGCACCGCCGCGATCGACGGCTACGCCGCCTGCCGCGGCTATGCGCACAACGGCGGACTTGTCGGTATGTTCTATCAGTACGACAAGACCGTGGACATCGGCACGATCTCCGGCTGCGCCGTGACCGGCAGGATCACGTTTTTCGAGGACAACGCCGACCGGCGCGCCTACTGCGAAGCGTTTGCCGGAGAGTTTCTCACCTGGACGAACATCACCGAATGCACCGCCGATTTTCAGCGGAATGAGATCTTCGATTACTCCGCCGCCGTAAAGCCGGAAAAATGCGCTGAACCGTCCTATACCGACACGGTGGTCACCGGGAACTGCGATACCTTCGGCTATACCGAGCACACCTGCGCCGTGTGCGGCTATTCCTGCCGCGACACATTCACGCCGCCGCAGCACACACCCGGCGAGTGGACGGAAACGAAAGCGCCCACCGAGACCGAAGACGGCGAGGAGACGCTCCGCTGCGCGCTCTGCGGCGCGGAAATGGAAAAACGCGCCGTGCCGAAGCACGTTTCCGGCGACTGGATGACCGTCACCGCGCCGACGTATGACCGCGAGGGGCTGCGCCAGCGCTTCTGCGCTGACTGCGGCGTGCTGCTCGGCGAGGAGAGCATCCCCATGCTCATCGCCGCGAGCGGCATAGAGGGACTGCCGGACGCGCTCACACTGCACTATAAGGACACCGTGACGCTCGAAGCCGTGATCACGCCGGAGGACGCTTCCGACAAGACCGTCCGCTGGTACACGAACATCAACATTGTCTCGGTCGATCTCTCGACCGGCGAGGTGCGCGCCTGCGCGCGCGGCGAGACCGTTCTCACCTGCGTTTCCGGCGACGGGTTCGTCACGAAGGAGATCCCCGTAACGGTCGACTATACCGTCGGGCAATGGCTCATCAAAATTCTCCTCTTCGGGTGGGCGTGGTACTGATGGAAAGCTATACCGTCATCCGCGCAAACCGGAGGACCGTCGGGCTGCGGCTCGATAAAGACGGGCAGCTCGTCGTTCGCGCGCCGTATTGCACGTCGGAGACAGAGATCCGCCGGATCGTGGAAAAGGAGAGCGCGTGGCTCGCACGCGAGCATGAGCGGTTCACGGCGCGGCAGGCCGCGCACCCCGAACCGGACGAAGCGCAGCGCTGCGCGCTCATCGAAAAGGCCAAAGCGATCCTTCCGCCGAAGATCGAGCACTATGCCGCACTCATGGGCGTGCACCCGACGCGCGTGACAATCACCGGCGCACGCACCCGCTTCGGCAGCTGCAGCGGCAGGAACGCGATCAGCTTTTCGTGGCGGCTGATGCAGTACCCCGAGGAGGCGATCGACTATGTCGTCGTGCACGAGCTCGCGCACATCCGTCACCACAACCACTCGGCGGCCTTTTACCGCTTCATCGCCTCCGTCATGCCTGACCACGAGGCGCGCCGCGCGCTGCTGCGGCAGTAACGAAAGATAAGGAGACCTCTCCATGCACATTCCGACCGCCGACACCGATACGCTCGAGCTGCTGCCGTTCCGCGAAGCGCTGGAAAAGAGCGGACAGCGCGGCGATTATGACGCCGCGCGCTGGCTGTACGTTCCGGATTTTTATACCGAGTACCGATACATTCTCGGCACGCGCGGGGAAAAGCCGCTCATCTGCATCGGCGTGAATCCCTCGACCGCCGCGCCGGACGCCCTCGACCCGACGCTCCAGAGCGTGCAGCGCATCGCGCTCTCAAACGGGTATGACAGCTTTATCATGTTCAATGTCTACGCCCAGCGCGCCACGCGCCCGAACGACATGGACGCCGCGCTCAATGAGCATCTGCACGCGGAGAATATGGCGGCGTTCCGGTACGTTCTCGAAGCCTCTCTCCCCCGCCGCCCGGCGGTATGGGCAGCCTGGGGAAACATCATCGAAATGCGCCCGTATCTCCCGCGCTGCGTTTCGGACATGATCGCCGTCGGCGAGGAGCTTGGCGCGGAGTGGTTCACGGCGGGCAAGCGCTCCGTAAAGGGCCACCCCCATCATCCGCTCTATCTGCGGCGCGATACGCCGCTCGACCCATTTGACGTAAAATCCTACATAGATACACTGGGAGGAAGGACTCATCATGCAGAACTTTGAATACTGCGTTCCCACGAAGGTCGTTTTCGGGCGCGACACCGAAAGCCGCTGCGGTGAGCTTGTCCGCGAATGCGGCGGCACGCACGCGCTCGTCGTTTACGGCGGCGGCAGCGCTGTGCGCTCGGGGCTGCTCGGCCGCTGCACCGATTCGCTCAAGGCCGCGGGTATCCCTTACGAGCTGCTCGGCGGCGTGCAGCCGAATCCCCGGCTCAGCCGCGTGCGCGAGGGCCTCGCTCTTGCGAAGGAGACCGGCACGGACTTTCTGCTCGCCGTCGGCGGCGGCAGCGTGATCGACACGGCGAAGGCCATCGGCTACGCGCTCGCCAATCCCGAATTTGATATCTGGGATCTCTTCATGGGCAAGGCTACGGCGAAGGCGTGCGCCCCCGTCGGCGCAGTGCTGACGATCTCCGCCGCGGGCAGCGAGACGAGCAACTCCTGCGTCATCACCAACGAGGACGGCTGGCTCAAAAAGGGTGTCAACTACGAATGCTCCCGCCCGCGCTTTGCCATTATGAACCCCGCGCTCACCTGCACGCTGCCCCCGTATCAGACCGCCAGCGGCGGCGTGGACATTATGATGCACACGATGGAGCGCTATTTCTCCAACACCGAGCACACCGAGCTTCTCGACCGCATGAGCGAGGGACTGCTCAAAACCGTGATGGCGAACACCAAAAAGGCGCTCGCCGACCCGAACGACTACGACGCGCGCGCCGAGCTCATGTGGGCGGGCAGCCTTTCCCACAACAATCTTATGGGCGTCGGCAAGGTGCAGGACTGGGCGACGCACAAGATCGAGCACGAGCTCGGCGGTATGTTCGATGTGGCGCACGGCGCCGGTCTCGCCGCCGTATGGGGCAGCTGGGCGCGGTATGTGATGCACGCCAATCTCCCCCGCTTCACGCGCTTTGCCGTGGAGGTCATGGGCTGCGAGATAAATTACGCGAACCCCGAGGAGACCGCTCTCGCGGGCGTCGCCGCGTTCGAGAGCTTCTGCCGCTCGGTCGGCATGCCGTCGAATCTGCGCGAGCTCGGTCTCGGCGATATTACCGGGGCACAGATGCACGAAATGGCCGTGAAATGCACGCAGAACGACACGCTCAGGATCGGCGGTCTTGTCCGGCTGTACGCCGCGGATATCGAAAAGATCTACGCCGCCGCGAAATAAAAATCCGAATCATTAAGACACGCCGGTGCAGGTACGCATACTTGACACCGGCGTGTCCTTTGTGAATAATAGAATCACCGTCAACAGCGAAAGGAGGCGCGGCGTGAGCACGAAGCGGATCACGGTGTATTACTCGCTCAATCAAGTGGGATTCTGGATGGTCTTCTGCCTTTCCAGCAGCTTTGCCGCCGTTTATCTCGGCGCTCTCGGCTACAGCAACACAAAGCTCGGCAGCATGCTCGCGCTGGGCAGCGTCCTCGGCTTTCTGCTCGGCACAGGGCTCTCCTCCTTTGTGGACACCTCCCCGCGCTTCAACGCGGCGGATGTGCTCTGGCCGGTGCTGACGCTTCAGGCGGCTTTCTTCCTCCTTCTGCTGTTTTTCCCGGCGCGCAGCGTCGTTACGACGCTGTGCTATCCGCTGCTGCTGGCGTTCACTCTCGCGGTGAACACGCTCAATCTGAAGCTCTGCGCCGATTTTGAGCATTACGAATCCCCCGTCAACTACGGCATTGCCCGCAGCATGGGGTCGGCAGCATATATGGTGCTCTCCATGCTGCTCGGCGTTTGGGTCACGCGCTTTGGCGTGCGCGTCATCCCCATTGCCGGACTCGCCGTCACCGCGCTGCAGGGCGTTTCCAACGCGCTGCTCTCGCGCTCCGTCCTCCGGCTGCGCAGGAAGCTGCTCTCCGGCCATGCCGCACCGGCGCCGCAGGGCCGCTCGCTCGGCGTGTTTCTGCGGGAGAGTCCCCGCTTCTGTCTGCTGCTCGCCGGAATGGCGCTCCTCTTTTTCTCGCACAACACCACGTCCACATTTCTCATCAACTTTGTGGAGCACGCCGGCGGCGGTATCGAGACGCTCGGCTATCTCACCGCGTTCCTCACCGCGCTCGAGGTGCCGACGATGCTGTTCTTCTCGCGCATTTTCCGTCGGAGGAGCTGCGCCGCCGTGCTGCGGTTTTCGTTTATCTTCTTCGCGCTCAAGACCGCCGCGATCGCCGCGGCACCGAACATCCCGCTGCTCTTTGCCGCGGAGTCTCTTCAGGTGCTGTCCTATGCGCTGTACGCGCCCGCGATCGTGGCCTATGTCACGCTCATCGTCCCCTACGACGACGCTGCCAAGGGGCAAAGCCTTGCCTTCAGCATGACGACCATAGGCGGCGTGCTCGCAAGTCTCATCTCCGGGCGTCTGCTCGATGTTCTTTCCGCTTCGGCAACGGCATGGATCGCGGCGGCGGTCTGCGCCGTCGGCGCGGCCATCGCTTGCCGCGGGCTGGAAAAGCCGAAGAATATCTCCGCTGTCTGGCGACCGTAAACAAGGACACCAAAAGATTTTTCCAAACGGCTGCACGCGGCGGTCTGGACGATCTTGTCGATGAGTCTTCCCCCTTCGGATACCGGCCATCAACCCCGGAGGAATTGACCGACGCCGTGATGAATTCCACGCATCTGTATGAATCCTCCCCATGGTTTTAGAATGGGCGGCCAGTTGTCTGCAAAAAAAGCAGCGGACCGAAAAACCAACGAAAACCCCGGACGAAAAAAGGCGAATGAAACTTCTCTTTTGACATTCCTGTCCGAGACGAACAACCTCCCCGAATGCAGCTGCAATCGGGGAGGTTGTTCTATAGGGTATCGTTTGCGTCGATTGACAAGGGCACACGCGGTTCTGCCGGGCGGAAATGCCCTCATAC
>OGYE01002456.1_pt1 | contig 11325 bp, 8 predicted proteins | sample 1576471 | NCBI WGS metagenome assembly OGYE01 (sample SAMEA3541532, study PRJEB24748) | human gut metagenome | biome: human gut; feature: human-associated habitat; material: faeces | place: China | collected 2012
CGCTTGGCGCGGTCTCGTGGTTTTATGTGATGAAAAAGGACGAGCTTCTCTCCGCCATCAACACCGGAGCGGGCCGCGAGCGCGGCTCGGTCTGGTACGCCGTCGGGCGGTATGTGTATGTTCCCCTTGCCGTGATCCTCTGCTGCGTGGCCCTCTTCCGCCATGTGGCGTTCTGAATAGCGAAAAAATGTCAACCGTCCGGAGACGCTGCCTGCCGTCCCCGGACGGTTTCTTTCTGCCAAGCATGCTTCGGCAGAAGTTTCAGGATTTTGTTAAATATTTTCTTTCGGTTGAAATAACGCCGCTTTCCATGTAAAATGAAAAGAGTAATTTCTTTCCGGAGGGACGCCATGATCAGCCTTTGCAGCGATTGGGAATTCACCCGCGAGTGGAGCGCCGGCTTTGCCCACGGCGAGGGACGCTTTCCGCTTGTCGATCTCCCGCACACGGCAGGGGAAGTGCCGCTGCACTATGCAAAGCCGGAGGACTATGCCGGCATCTGCGGTTACCGGCGGGGCCTCTCCGTGCCGCTCGAGTACCGCGGCAAGCGCCTCTTTCTGCAGTTTGACGGCGCGGCGCATTTTGCCGAGGTATATTTGAACGGCGAAAAGCTCGCCGAGCATGCCTGCGGCTACACGGCCTTTCGCGTGGAGATCACGTCCGCCGTGCGCTACGGCATGGAAAACCGCCTCGCCGTGCGGCTCGACACGACCGAAAATCCCGCCGTGCCGCCGTTCGGCTTCGTGCTGGACTATCTCGCTTACGGCGGGCTGTACCGCGAGGTATGGCTCGATGTCCGCGGCGCGGACATGATCGAGGACGTGTTCGTTACAACGCCGACGCTTACGCGCGCCGAGATCGCCCTTACCGTCTCTGGCAGCGGCGCCCGCCGGCGCGTCACGCTGCTCGACGCCGCGGGCGCGGTCTGCGCCATGGCGGAGGGTGACGATAATAAATATTATGTAAACTACTCAAACGCCCGCCCGTGGACGCTGGACGAGCCGAATCTCTACTCGATCCGCGCCGAGCTGCTTGACGCGAGCGGCGCCGTGACCGACGAAAAGACGGTCCGCTTCGGCTTTCGCACGGCGGAATTCCGCCGCGGCGGGTTTTATCTCAACGGCGAGCGCGTGTTCCTCCGCGGCCTGAACCGTCACCAGTGCTATCCCTACATGGGCTACGCCGCGCCCGAAGCGCTCCAGCGCGAGGACGCGCGGATATTGAAGGAAGAGCTCTGCTGCACGGCGGTGCGCACGTCGCACTACCCGCAGAGCCGGCACTTTATCGATGCGTGCGACGAGCTGGGGCTGCTCGTGTTCACCGAGCTTCCCGGCTGGCAGCACATCGGCGACGCGGCGTGGAAGCGCCGGTCGCTGGAGAATGTGCGCGAGATGGTGACGCAGTACCGCAATCATCCGTCCATCGTCCTCTGGGGCGTTCGCATCAACGAAAGTCTGGACGACGATGATTTCTACCGCGAGACGAATGCCCTGGCACATTCGCTCGATCCTTCCCGTCAGACCTCCGGCGTGCGCTATCTTGAAAAGAGCCATCTTTTGGAGGACGTATACGCCTATAACGACTTTTCGCACGACGGCACGGCACCCGGCGCAAAGAAGCGCAGCGCCGTGACGCCGGATATGGATAAGCCCTATCTCATTTCCGAGTGCAACGGCCACATGTTCCCGACGAAGTCCTTCGACCCGTGGGAAAAGCGGCAGGAGCACGCGCTGCGCCATGCGCGCGTGCAGAATGCCGCCGCGTCCGACGGCGAGATCTCCGGCTGCTTCGGCTGGGTGATGTTTGATTATCCGACGCACAAGGACTTCGGCTCGGGCGACCGCGTGTGCTACCACGGCGTGATGGACGCCTTCCGCAACCCGAAGCTTGCCGCGGCGCTCTATGCCTCGCAGGGGGACAAGACGCCGGTGCTCGAGATCGGCTCACCGATGGATATCGGCGATTATCCCGCGGGAAATATCGGTGATATCTGGGCGTTTACGAACGCCGAGGAGGTCGCGCTTTATAAGAATGACCGGTTCGTCGCCTCGTTCCGCACAAAGGGCTGGGACGGTCTGCCGCACGGCCCTGTGGCGATCGACGATACGATCGGCGAGCTGCTCGAAACGCAGGAGCATTTCCCGCACGACAAGGCGGAGCTGCTGCGAAAATGCCTTGTTTCCGCCGGAAAGAACGGTCTGGCCGGGATGCCTGTCGCGGACAAGGCGCGCATGGCGTGGGCCATGGCGCGCTACAAGCTCACGATGGACGACGGCGTGGCGCTCTTCGGAAAGTACGTCGGCAACTGGGGCGGCGCGGCGACGCGCTGGCGCTTCGATGCCCGTACCGGCGGCAAGACCGTTGCGAGCGTGACGCGCGCCTCGGGCGCGGCGCTGCACATGGAGGTGCGCGTGAGCAAAACGGCGCTTTGCGAAGGGGATACCTGGGACGCCGCCGCGGTGCGCGTCCGCATTCTCGATGAGTACGGCACCCCGGCTCCCTATGCGCAGCTCCCGGTGCGGTTCTCGCTTACGGGCGCGGCGGCGCTCATCGGGCCCGACACCGTGACTGCCGAGGGAGGCATGACCGGTACCTATGTGCGCACCACGGGCGAGAGCGGGGAGGCCGTTCTCCGCATTTCCGCCGCCGGTTTGCCGGAGGAAGAGGTGCGCTTCTCGATACAAGGACAAAACGTCGAACAGGAGTGAAGAATATGGAACTCTTATGGCGCGTGGAACTGGAAAACGGCGCGACTGTCACCGGCAGCACGCTGATGCAGCCGGGAGAGAACCGCATCGTCTGCGACCTGCCGGACGATACGCTTAAAAGCGTGACCGGCGCGATGCTCTGGGATACGGAGCCGGGCGAGCGCATTTTCATCAACGGCTTTCAGAGCTGGACGTACTCGCCGGAGTGCGGTGTGAAGGACCGCACGCCCTCCTTTGCAAGTCCGCTCGCGCGCTTCAAGCCGCTGGGACTGGAGCGCTACGGCGATTACTATTTCACCGATTACCCGGAAACGCCGGGCGTGACGCACGGCGAATCCTATGCCTACTGGCGGCGCGGCGAGCATTTCCGGCTGCTCGGCTCGCTCGATGAATCGAGCGGCTACACCATGATCCGCTATGACGCCAACGCCGGGAAGCTCACGCTCTCGCGCGACTGCTGCGGCGTGCGCTGCAACGGAGGGTTCCATGTTTTTGATCTCTTCTATGCCGAGGGCGCGGAGAAGGAGGTCTACGACGGCTGGTTTGCCGCCATGGACTTGCCGAAAAAGCCCGCAGAGCGCATTGCCGGGTATTCAAGCTGGTACAACCGCTATCAGGATATCGACGAGAAATGCATCCTCTCCGATCTCTCCGGCTGCGCCGGGGTTCTCTCCGAGGGCGATGTATTCCAGATCGACGACGGCTGGGAGCCCGCCGTGGGCGACTGGCTGACGACGGACGCGAAGAAATTCCCGAAGGGATTGCGCGGCACGGCGGACAAGATCCATGAAAATGGCTTTCGCGCGGGGCTCTGGCTCTCGCCGTTCGTCTGCCAGAAGGATTCGGAGATCTTCCGGCGGCACAAGGACTGGCTGCTGCGCGTAGACGGCAAGCCGTGGTACTGCGGCATGAACTGGGGCGGCTTCTATGCGATCGACTTTGACCATCCGCAGGCCGCGCAGTACCTGCGCGACGTGTTCCGCCGCGTGTTCACCGACTGGGGCTTCGATCTTGTGAAGCTCGATTTCCTCTATGCCGCCGCGCCGGTCAATCTCCCGACGGAGAGCCGCGCCAGGCGCATGCGCCGCGCTGTGAGCTTCCTGCGCGAGATGTGCGGCGAGCATCTCATCATCGGCTGCGGCGCGCCGCTCATGCCTGCGTTCGGGCTTGTAGACTACTGCCGCATCGGGTGCGATGTGGGGCTCGATTGGGACGGCTCGTTCATTATGAAAATGGCGCACCGCGAGCGCATCTCCACAAAGCATTCGCTTGAAAATACGCTCTTCCGCCGCGGTTTGAACGGCCGCGCTTTCGGGAACGATCCGGATGTGTTTTTCCTCCGCAGCGACAATCTCAAGCTCTCCGGCGGGCAGAAAACGATGCTTGCGCGCGCCGACGCGCTGCTCGGGAGCGTGTTCTTCACCTCCGACGACATGAATGCCTATGACGAGGAAAAGCGCGAGACCTACCGCGAGCTGCGCCGGCTGCTGGACGCCGAAAACGTGCGTGTACGCATGGACGGCATGCCGCGCATTGAATATACGCTCGACGGCGAGGAGCAGCGTCTCGCGCTGCCGTTCCTTACAGCCGATATGTGATACCCTGAAAGGAGGGAATTTTATGGAAGAAAGACGGGAAACGAATCCCCGCGTAAACTTCCTTATCAACATTGCGTACTGGGCGGTGATCGTTGCGATCATCTTCCTGGTGTTCAAGTACCTCATCAACATAATGATGCCGATCTTCCTCGCGTTCATTTTCGCGGCGGTCGTGCGTCCGATCTCCCGCGCGCTGAGCCGGGAAACGCGCTATGTCCGCGGCAAGGACGGAAACAAGGTCCTCGTGAAGCGGAAATTCCATATGAACCGCAATGTGGCCGGCATCATCAGCGTGCTTGTGCTGTTCGTCGTCGTCGGCGGCCTTCTGACGCTCATCGTCGTCCGCCTGACCGATACGATCGTGGATTTCGTGTCGTTCGCGCCGACGTTTTATGAACAGAGCGTCCTCCCTGGCATAACAAAGCTCTATAACTGGGTGCTGGAGGTAGGCGAACGGTTCGATGTGTCCATCATGGACGCTATTGAGCAGGCCCTGCCCGGCATGATCTCCAATCTCGGCAGCACGGTCACCAACCTCTCCGGCAAGATCGTCAGCGGCATCACCGGCATTGCGAGCCGCCTGCCGAGCATATTGCTCAACAGCATCATCTGCCTGATCGCCACGGTCTTTATTTCCGTGGACTTTGACCGCATCAGGCTCTTCATTCGGAAAAACCTGCCCGAAAAACCGCTGCGCGTTGCGGTGAATGTCAAGAACTCGTTCCTTGAGATGATCTGGCAGTTCATCAAGTCCTATGCCATCATCTTCTGCATCACCGTGGCGGAGATCACCGTCGGCCTTCTGATCGTCGGCGTGGGGAACCCGCTGCTTTTCGGTATCCTCATCGGCATTTTTGATGCGCTGCCCATCGTCGGCAGCGGCATGATCCTTCTTCCGTGGTCGATCATCACGCTTCTCACCGGCAACACGATGCGCGGTCTCGGCATCCTCATCATCTATGCCGTCGTTGTAATCGCGCGCCAGATCATTGAGCCGAAGATCGTCGGCAAGCACGTCGGTCTGCGCCCGATCGTAACGCTCACGTGCATGTACGCCGGTTCCAAGCTCTTCGGCGGTCTTATCGGTCTTTTTGGTCTGCCGATCACCGCCGCCATTATCATGGATCTCAACTCGAGCGGTATTTTCCATATCTTCAACTCCGTGGGGGATGACCTGAACGACGGGGACGAAACGGGAGCCGGCGAAGCGGAAACAGGCGAAGCCGGGACGAACGAATCCGGAACGGACGGAGAGAAAAACGCATGACGATCAATATTTTGGCCATTGGCGACGTTGTCGGGCAGACCGGCCTCGCCTTTCTCAAGGAGCATTTAAAGCCGCTCCAGAAGCTCAAGGGCGTTTCCTTCACCGTTGTGAACGGGGAAAACGCCAACGTTGTCGGCATCACGCCCGCGCAGGCGGACGCCATTCTCGCCGCCGGAGCGGACGTTGTGACGCTCGGCAACCACACATGGACGCGCTGGGAGCTGCAGCCGTATCTCGACGAGAAGGCGCGCATCCTGCGCCCGGCCAATTACGCCCCGCAGTGCCCCGGCCGGGGCGACGCGACGTATACAACGCCGTTCGGCCCCATCCGCGTCATCAATCTTCTGGGGCGGTTTTCTCTCGATACGAACACCGATAACCCGTTCCCGACGGTGGACGCGCTGCTCGCGGAAAATCAGACGCGCATGGTGCTCGTTGATATGCACGCCGAGGCGACGAGCGAAAAGCTCGCCATGGGCTGGTTTCTCGATGGGCGCGTCTCCGCCGTGTGGGGCACGCATACGCATGTCCAGACCTCGGACGCGCGGGTTTTACCGCGCGGCACGGGATACATTTCCGATCTCGGCATGACGGGGCCGAGCGAATCGGTGCTCGGCATCGCGCCGGAGCAGTCCATCCGCAAATTCCTCGGCGATCCCCCGCGCCGGTACGAGCAGGCGAAGGGCCCCGGAAAGCTCGAGGGCGCGGTCTTCACCGTCGATACCGAAACCGGCGCATGCACCGCGGTCGAAGCGATCCGCATAACGCCATGATCCGGATCATCCATGCGGCCGATCTGCATCTCGATTCCCCCTTCGAATCGCTCGACGCGGAAAAGGCATCCGTCCGCCGCAGCGAGCAGAGAGCCCTTTTGGAGCGCATCGCAGCGGAGGTAAACCAGCGAAATGCCGATCTCCTGTTCCTTGCCGGAGATCTTCTGGACAGCGGCAGCGCCTACGCCGAGACCGGCGAGGCGCTGCTTGCCGCGCTCGGAAAGGTGCGCGTCCCCGTATTTATTGCGCCGGGAAACCACGACTGGTACTCCCGGCGCTCGCCGTATGCGCTCCTGCCCTTCCCGGATAACGTCCATATCTTCCGCACGCCCCATTTGGAGAGCGTTTGCCTGCCCGAGCTCGGCGCGCGCGTCTGGGGCGCGGGGTATACGTCGCCCTCGTGCGAGGCTCTTCTGCGCGGCTTTCATGCCCCGGCGGAGGAGGGCGTAACGCAGCTTCTGGTGCTGCATGCCGAGCCGGGCCGCGCCGGCTCGCCGTACTGCCTGGTGACGGAGGAGGAGCTCTCGCAAAGCGGCATACGATATGCCGCGCTCGGTCATATCCATCTGGGGAGCGGCCTGCGCCGTGCCGGAAGCTGCTTTTATGCCTGGCCGGGCTGTCCGGAGGGGCGCGGCTTTGACGAGTGCGGCGAAAAGGGAATTTTGCAGATCGATATTGACGGCGAAACGGTGAAAGTCGGTTTCATCCCGACCGCTGCGCGCCGGTATGAAAAGCTGCGCGTGGAGCCGGGGGCGGATGCTCTCGCCGCGATCCGCGCCGCGCTGCCAAAAGACACGGCGGACGATGTATATAAGATCATCCTGACCGGCGAGAGTTTTGCCGCGCCGGATCTTGCCTATCTCCGGCAGGCGCTGGAACGGGATTTCTTCGCGCTCACGTTCTCGGACGAAACGGTTCCGCCGCGTGATCTCTGGCGGCGCGCCGGGGAGGACAGCCTCGCCGGGCGGTTTCTGCGCCGGATGCAGCGGCGTATCGAAGCCGCGCAGACCGAGGAGGAAAAGAAAATACTCCTGCGCGCCGTGCGCTGCGGCATTGCCGCGCTCGAGGGTTGGGAGGTGCGGCTGTGATCGTGCGGAAAATGACGGCGAGCTTCGGCGTGCTGCAAAACCGCACGCTTGAGCTGTCACCGGGGCTGAATATCATTGAAGCGCCCAACGAATACGGAAAAACAACGTGGTGCGCGTTTCTGCGCGCCATGCTCTACGGCATCGACACCGCCCAGCGCAGCCGCGCCGGGAAAAAGCCGGACAAGGTGCTGTACGCTCCGTGGAGCGGTTCCCCGATGGCGGGGACGATGGAGATCACGTTCGGCGGGAAGGACATTACTCTTTCGCGCTCGACGCGCATTCCCTCGGCGCCCATGCGTGTCTTTTCCGCTGTGTATTCCCGCTCCGGTCAGCCGGTTCTCGACCTTACCGGAGAGAATGCCGGAGAAACGCTCACCGGCGCGTCACTGCCGGTATTTGAGCGCACGGCGTTCATCGGCCCGGCGGGGCTCGGCGTGCAGCAGGGCGCGGAGCTTGAAAAGAAGATCGCCTCGCTTGTCACGGCAGGGGAGGAGAGCGGCTCGTTTTCGGAGGCGGAGGCGCGGCTGCGCACCCTGCAGCGAAAGTGCCGTTACCGTACCGGCGGCCGCCTGCCGGAGCTGGAAGCGGAAATGGCGGCGGTGAGGGAAAAGCTTGCCGCTATCGATAAAACTGCTGAGGAGCTCGCGCGCGCGGAGGAACTGGCGGAAAACGCCCGGCTCTGCAGCGCAAACGCCCAGAAAAATTTCGCCGGAGCGCAGGAAAAGCGGCGCGCCGACGCGATGGCGCAGCTCGAAGCCTGCCGTGCGGCGCGTGAAAAGGCCGAAAGCGAGGCCGCGCGGCGTGAGCAGGCGTCTGCCGCGGCAGACGAGGCGCTTTGCGCCGGGATCCTCCGCGGCGCAGAGCCGGACGAAACGGCGGAAAACCGAGCCTTTGATGACGAACGGCGGGCAAAAAAAGCCGAGCGCGCGGCAAACGCACCCGGCATAGGACGGTGGGTATGGATACTGCTTGTTCTTCTCGCCGGCGGCTTCGCTGCCGCGGGCTTTTTCCGCAGCGCGTTCTGGATCGGTGCTGCCGCGGCGCTTCTCGCACTCGCGGCGGTGGGGATTGTATCGGCTTTCCGTTCGCGTGACCGTGCCGATGCCAACCGGGTGCTCCATGAGATACTGGACCGGTACGGCGCCGAAGCGCCGGAGGATATTCCGGAACGGTTCGACGAGTATTACGCGCAATGGGAAGAGGCCGACGCTCTCGCCCGTGCGGCGGAGGAAGAGCGCGAATACGCCCGGAGCCTTGCCGAAAAGGAGCTGCGGCTCCATCAGGAACTCACGGCGATCCTCGGCGGCGACGCCGCGCCGCTCCGCCAGATGTCGGAAAACGAAAAGAAGGAGCAGCTTCTCCGTGAGGAGACGGCCCGCCTGCGCGGACGGCTTGATACGCTCGGCGATCCGCTGGTCTGGAAAACCCGCCTGCGTGAGCTGGAAGCGGAACACGAACGTGTGGAATTTGAGCTGGAGGCACTGACCGCCGCGCTCGACGAGCTGGCGCTTGCCGATGAAGAGATGCGCTCGGAGTTTTCCCCGGCGCTGGCAAAAAGCGCCGCGTCGGTGCTCTCCCGACTGACCGGCGGAGCGTATACAGAGCTCACGCTCGACCGCGAGCTGAATGCGCTTGTCCGCTGCGCCGGGGAACCGGTGCTCCATGAGAGCGCCTTCCTCAGCCGGGGTACAGCCGATCAGCTGTATCTGGCGCTGCGGCTCGCGCTGTGCGATATGCTCCTCGGCGGAGAGGATCCCTGCCCGATCGTGCTCGATGACGCGCTCATCAACTTTGACGATGCGCGCATGGGCTATGCGCTCGACTATCTCGCCGAGATAGCGCAGCACCGGCAGATACTGCTCTTTTCCTGCCACAGCCGCGAAAAGCGGTATATACAAGCAAAAAATGAGGACTGATGCATTTCGCATCAGTCCTCATTTTCTGTATCGGATTTTTCTTCGGTTTCCACGGCGCTGTCGGTAATGACGCGGATCACATCGTTCCGCACGGAGGCAAAACCGCCGTGCACCACGGTGTGAAACACGGCCTCGCCGTGCAGCAGCGCGTCCGCCGGGCCGTCGCCCAGCGCGAGCACCGCCGGAAGATGGCCGCGGTGAAAGCCGACCTGGCCGCCCCCGTGTCCGGTCTCATCATCGCAGACCGTGAGGTGTACGCTGTCGCAGTGAACGTCAACGGCCTCGCCGTGCGGCGTGAGAACAATGAGCTCAAGCGGTGCGGTGGAATCGTTTGTTTTTCCGGTCATGCCGTTATCCCACCCTTTCAGCGGCCCTTGGCGTATACGTCCTCAATGGAACCTGCCATGAGGAAGTCCTGCTCCGGGATGTTGTCGCAGTCGCCGCCGAGAATGGCTTCAAAGCCCTTGATCGTATCCTCAATGTGCACGAACTTGCCGGGCATGCCGGTGAAGCTCTCCGCCACATGGAACGGCTGGGACATAAAGCGCTGCACACGGCGCGCGCGGGAAACGGTTTTCCGATCCTCCGGGGAGAGCTCGTCCATGCCGAGAATGGCAATGATATCCTGCAGCTCATTGTAGCGCTGCAGTACGCGCTGCACTTCCTTGGCGGTCTGGTAATGCCGTTTGCCGACGATGTCGGGCGTGAGCATGCGCGACGAGGATTCCAGCGGCGCGACGGCGGGGTAGATGCCGAGCTCGACGATGCTGCGCGAAAGGACGGTCGTGGCGTCCAGATGGGAGAACGCAGTCGCCGGGGCGGGGTCGGTAAGGTCGTCCGCCGGAACGTAAACCGCCTGAACAGAGGTTATAGACCCCTTATCGGTCGAGGCTATGCGCTCCTCAACCTCGCCCAATTCCTGCGCTAAGGTGGGCTGGTAGCCCACCGCGCTCGGCAATCTGCCGAGCAGGGCGCTCACCTCGTTACCCGCCTGAACAAAACGGTAGATATTATCAATAAACAAAAGCACGTCCTGATTTTTTTCGTCCCTTAAATATTCCGCCATTGTAAGCCCCGTCATAGCAACCCTCATACGGCTGCCCGAGGGCTCGTTCATCTGCCCGAACGCAAGTATTGATTTCTCGATAACGCCGCTCTTTTCCATATCGTGAATAAGCTCGTTACCCTCGCGGCTGCGCTCGCCCACGCCCGTGAACACCGAGTAGCCGCCGTGATTTACGGCGATATTGTGAATCATTTCCATTATAAGCACGGTTTTACCAACGCCCGCGCCGCCGAAAAGTCCTATTTTACCGCCTTTGGCATAGGGCACCAAAAGGTCAATTACCTTAATCCCCGTTTCAAGCAGCTCGGTTGCGGGCTTTTGCTTATTAAGCGGGGGAGCGCTGCGGTGTATCGGCAGGTATTTTTCCGCCTTTATTTCGCCCTTTTCGTCAATCGGTCTGCCGAGAACATCAACCACGCGGCCTATAACCTCTTTACCGACGGGCACCTCAATGCCCTTGCCGTCTGATGTTACTTTAAGGTTGCAGCGCAAGCACTCTGTTGCTTCAAGCGCTATTGCGCGCGCAACGCCGTCGCCCAAATGCGCGGCTATTTCGGCGTGCTTTGCGTATTCCTCCACCGTAACAAGCGCGTTTATCGGCGGTATTTTTCCGTTATCAAAGCGAATATCTATAACAGGTCCCGATATTTTAATTATTTTACCCGTGTATTCCATTAAGCGTCACCTATACTCCGTTATTCTGTACCTGTGTTGCCGCCGCTATTTCGGTTATCTCGTTGGTAATAACCAGCTGGCGCACGGCATTTATCTGCTCTGTCAGCTTTGCAATCATTTTATCGGCGTTTTTGGTTGCGTTCTGCATTGCCGTCATTCTCGCGGCGTTTTCGCTCGCCGCCGCCTGCATCATAATATCGTACATCATACCGATTACATACTGCGGCACCATTC
>OGYE01002462.1_pt1 | contig 11303 bp, 10 predicted proteins | sample 1576471 | NCBI WGS metagenome assembly OGYE01 (sample SAMEA3541532, study PRJEB24748) | human gut metagenome | biome: human gut; feature: human-associated habitat; material: faeces | place: China | collected 2012
CCAGCAGCACGCCGGTAATGGCGGCGGACAGGTCCTTGCAGGGGTTGGGCTTGTGCATCAGTTTGCAGTATCCCCACTCAAAAATCTCACAGAAAATGACCGACACCAAAGTGGTGGTCAGCGCGCGCGGTCCAAACACATAGATGCCCATCGCCAGAGCGGGGATCAGGGCGATGAGGACATCCCGCATCAGGTTCTTGGTCCCAACCGGGGATGATGCGTGGGGCGAGGAGGCTACGCTCAGTTTATACTCTTCCATGCTATCCCCTCCTTACTTTTTGGCCGCCTGCTGGCGGATGGCAAACTTGGCCGTGCGGAACTGCTGGACCAGAGGAATTCTAGCCGGGCAGACATACTGGCAGCTTCCGCATTCCATGCAGTCCATAATCCGGTACTCTTCCTCCACCTCGCTCCAACGGCGGGCTTTGGCGAACATGTTCATAAAGAGGGGGGTCAGGTGCATGGGGCAGACGTTGACGCAGCGGGCGCAGCGGATGCAGGGGGTTTCCGGCTTTTCAGCCTCAGCAGTCTTGGCAGCGCTGAATGCCAGGATTGCATTGTTGTTCTTGAGAACAGGATAGTTGATGGTGGGAACTGCAAAGCCCATCATCGGTCCGCCCATGATGATCTTCTTGGGCTCGGTCTTGAAACCGCCGCAGAAGTCAATCACATCGCTGAAGGAAGTACCAATGGCAACTTCCACATTCTTGGGCTCAGCAATGGCATCGCCGTCCACAGTCAGACGCTTGGTGATCAGCGGCATGCCGGTACGCATGTACTTGGCTACAAACGCAATGGAGGAAACATTCATGACAACGCAGCCCACATCGCTGGGGAGCTTGCCCTCAGGAACGATCTTGCCGGTGCACTCGTAGATCAGCACCTTCTCACCGCCCTGAGGATACTGAGCCTTCAGAGCCTTGACCGAAGCGCCTTCGATGTCAGCAACAGCTGCCTGGAGCTTGGCAATAGCCTGTGGCTTGTTGTCCTCAATGCCGATGATGACAGTGGACAGGTTCATGTACTTTTTCACCAGTTTGATACCCTCGACGATGTCGTCGGTATCTTCCAGCACGCGCAGTTCCCGCGTCTCTTCGGCGACCTTGTCGAGCGCCGCATCCGCGTCCGGCCACTCAAAGCCGGTCCTGGCCGCCTTGGCCTGAATCTTTTCACAGCGCCAAAGTGCCGGCAGACTGCGCGCCACGCTGTCCATCGCCTCGGCGGTGGTCGTCTGCGCGCGCTCGCGCTGCTTGATCGTGTCCCAGTCCGGCGCATCCGGCTCGTCGCGCCGGAACACATGCGGATGCCGGTAGACGAGCTTTTTGCAGGCAGCGTCCGCCACATCGTCAATATCAAAATGCCCGGCCTCGCGCTCAATATCCGTATGGAACAGCACCTGCATGAGCACGTCGCCCAGCTCTTCCTTCAGGTGCGCCGTATCACCGGCGTCGATGGCCTCGCAGACCTCATACGTCTCCTCCAGGAAGTTGCGGCGGATGCTCTCGTGCGTCTGCACCTGATCCCACGGGCAGCCATCCGGCGAGCGCAGGAACGTGATGAGCGCCACAAAGTCGCGCAGGTCATAGCTTTCTTTGCAGAGAAAATCTAACACAATTTTGCTCCTTCTGCAACCCTTTTTTCAAAAAACCATTGAAAATTCAGGATTTTTCGGTGTTATGTCATCTGATGTGCAGAACTTTTGCGAGCTTTTCGCCCTTCGGGATCAGCTGCAGATCGGCCAGCGTGATCGCGTGCGTTTTTACGACCGCAATCAGATACGCCACGACCGCGCAGACCATCGACACGAGCATGGCCAGCGCCATGCGCTTCCAGCTCAGGTCGCCGCCCATGGCGGCGGACAGGCCCGCATACACGCCCCAGGCCACGACAGCCATGATGAGCGTGCTCAGCAGCGGACGCACGAGCGCCCGGCCGACATTCGGCCGCTCACGGAGCGTTTTGCACAGGAAAATGTGGTTCATGGTGCAGATGACAAGATAGCACGCGAGCGTACCGACCGGCGCGCCGGTGATATTCAGCTCCGGCACCGCGATCAGGAACCAGTTGACCGCGATCTTCGCCAGGCCGCCGGCCAGCATGGAATAGACCGGGTAGATCTCGTGGCCGGTCGCCTGCAGGACCGCCGTCGTGATCAGTGAAATGCACACGAACACCGACGCAATGCCCAGCAGCATCAGCAGCGTTGGGCCGGCCGCATTGCTGCGCGGATAGAGCACGTTGACGATCGGGTAAGACAGCACGGCAAGCCCGATGCCCATCGGCATGGCGACCGCCGCGGAAATGCGCAGCGCGGATTCCGCAATGGTCTTCGACTGCGTATACTTTCCCTGCACGACCGCCGCCGCAATGGCCGGGACGATGCTGATCGTCATCGGCGTCACGAAAGCGGCCGGGAGATTATACAGTGTCTGCACCTTGCCGTAAACGCCGTAGAGAACGTTTGCATACGACTCGGAATAGCCAAGCGCCGTCTGCAGGCGGTACATGATGAGCTTCGTGTCCACGAGATTGATGATGCTCAGCACACTGGAGCCGAGCGCGATCGGGATGCTGATACGCAGCAGCGTGACGAGAATATGTCCGGCGGAATCCGGCACATCCGGATCCGCGACCGGTTTTTCCGGATAGTGGCGGTGATAATAGATCGCCACATAGATCAGCGCAAAAGCGCCGCCCGCCGTGACACCGAAGATCGCCCCCGCCGATGCGACCGGCAGACTCTTGCCCGCGCGCGTAAAGCTCCACGCGAGCACAAGACCGACGGCGACCTTGCCCACGACCTCGAGGATCTGGGAGACGGTCGTCGGCTTCATGTTGCTCATGCCCTGCGCATAGCCGCGGTACGTGCTCGTCAGATACACGAGCACGAGCGCCGGCGACAGCGCCCAGATGCTCTGTGCCGCGCGGACATTGTTGAGCATCCCGGCCAGCTCCGTCGGGAACAGGAACATGACCAGTCCGAGCAGCAGTCCGAAAATGGCAAACGTCAGCCAGGCCACGCGGAAGATCTTGCGCGCCTGCACGGGGCGGCCGAGCGTGTCCGCCTCACTGATCATGCGCGAGAGCGCGACCGGCATACCCGCCGTGGCCATGTTGAGAAAGACATAATAAATATTATAGGCAACGGAGAAATAGCCGTATCCCTCGTCGCCGAGAATATTGCCGAGCGGGATCTTATAGATCGCGCCGAGGATCTTGATGACCACAACGCCGGCCGTCATCATGGCCGCGCCGTGGAGATAGTTCTGCTTGCTGCTTTCCTGCAAACCGCACTCCCTCCCCCGCTGAAATTTCACGTGCCGGTATACTTTACACTACCGGACAGAAAAAATCAAGGGAATGCAGCGCATTCCCCTGATTTGCGGTTTGTTTTTCCGATCACGCCTTGCGCACGGAGTCGATGTGGCGCGTCAGGTCGAGCATCTTGTTCGAGAAGCCCCACTCGTTGTCGTACCACGCCATGAGCTTGACGAAGTGATCGTTGAGCGCGAGGCCAGCCTTGGCATCAAAGATGCTGGTGTGCGGATCGGTGATGAAGTCGGAGGAGACGACCTCGTCATCGACATACTCGACGACGCCGGCCATCGGGCCTTCCGCGGCAGCCTTGACGGCAGCGCAGATCTCATCATACGTCGCAGCCTTCTCGAGGCGGCAGGTCAGATCGACGATGGACACGTCCGCGCTCGGGATGCGCATGGAAGTGCCGGTCAGCTTGCCCTGCAGGGCCGGAATGACCTTGCCGACCGCCTTGGCAGCGCCGGTGCTGGTCGGGATGATGTTGCCGTGCACACCGCGGGACAGACGCCAGTTCTTCTTGGAGAAGCCGTCGACAACCTGCTGGGTGGCCGTGTCGGCATGGACGGTGGTCATAAGGCCCTCGGCGATGCCGAAATTATCGTTGATGATCTTGGCCAGCGGCGCCAGGCAGTTCGTGGTGCACGAAGCGTTGGACACGATCTTGATATCCGGGGTGTACGCATCGAGGTTAACGCCGCAGACGAACATCGGCGTGTCGTCCTTGGACGGGCCGGAGAGCACAACGACCTGCGCGCCGGCGTCCAGATGATCCTGCGCCTTTTCCTTGGTCAGAAACGCGCCGGTGCACTCGAGCACATACTCGACACCCAGCTCGCCCCAGGGCAGGAGCTTCGCGTCGCGGTTGTTGAGCAGCGCAACGCGCTTGCCATTGACGATCAGGGCCGGGTTCTCGCCGCCCTCGCAATCGACCGTGCCGTGAAAGCGGCCGTGCACGGAATCGTACTTCACGGTATACGCCAGCTGCTCGGGCGTCTTATCCGGCGCGTTGACGGCGACGACCTCAATATCGTCGGCGCAGATCGCGGCGCGGAACACCAGACGGCCGATGCGGCCGAAGCCATTGATGCCAATTTTAATCATGCTCTATTCCTCCTGTTATATCTGCTGCGCACAGCACGCAGCGCAATTTCTTACAGCTACATTCTATAACAATTCCGTCGAAAGCGCAACCACATTCTTATCGGCGCGGCAGGCGGCGCTGGCTATTTGCAACAAATCTCCGAATTTTTGCGTGTAAAAGCTTGTGTCTATTGACGAATTCTGCTATACTGTTTTTTAATACATCTTAGGGGGGATCGGAAAATGAGCAATACTTTGATCATCGACTCGCTCAACACGCTGTTTTCGATGAGCAACACCGCCGTGATCGGCGCGCAGGAGCAATTTGTCGCGTTTATGAACCCGGCGGCGCAGGAACTGTTTCGCGGCAACCGCACAAATCACAAACTCACCGAGCTGCTGCCGGCGCACATCACGGAGGCCACGGCTACGGAATTCGTCACGTCTGCCACGATCGAAAAGCGCCACGTCATCATCTCCGTGACATCGTTTGGTGCGTTTCGGCTGTTCTCGTTCGTGCCGCAGGATGAAAACGCCCTGCGGGCCGGCGCGCAGTTTGCACCGTTTCTGGCATCTCTCAACGCTTTCCGCACGCTCACGACGTATTTTTCAGACTACGCCATGCAGCTCAGCGACGTGCGCTTCCGGCGCAACGCCGCCGAATTGACGCAGTTTTACTACCGGCTGCTGCGCTTCACGCTCAACGCCTCCACGGCCTCCGGCCTGTACGACGGCACGCTTGCGTTCATGCCGCAGCTGTGCGACCTGGGCAAGGAATGCCGGACGCTGCTGGATAACATCCAGCCGATCACCGACGCCAACGGCATCGTGCTGGAGGTCAGCATTCCGGACGAGCCGATCAACTGCGCGCTCGACACGGCGCTCATCCAGCGCATGCTGCTCAACATCATTGCCAACTGCACGGAGCGCTGCAAGCACGGCGACCGCATCCGCTTTACCGTCACGCAGGAGGGCGACCACGCCGACATCACCATTCGGGATGACGGTGTACGCATCCCGCCGGAAAAACTCGGGACGATCTTTATCCCGCTGCGTGTGACCGGCGTGGATTTTTCCGATCTGAGCAGCAACAGCTTTGGCCTGACGGTCGCACTCGGCATTGCGGAAAAGCACGATGGCACCATTCTCCTGGAGAGCAACGAATGGGGCGGAACCACGTTCCACGTCGTGCTCAGCACGGTGCTGCCGGAAACGAATCTCTTCCGTGCGCCGAAGGTGCCGTATGGTCACGCGCAGGAAGATCCCATCCGGATCTACCTGTCCGATCAAATGCCGAAACAGGAGCTGTAAGCAAACACACAGCATCACAACGGCGTGCCGCCCAAATGGGCAGCACGCCGTCTTTTTATTCTGCTGTCAGGTAACGCGCGCGCAGCGCCGCCCGCTCGGCCGCGCCAACACCAAGCGCCTGCGTCAGAAAAGCGTCCACACTGCCGTATCGCTCCGCGACCGCATCGCGCGCAGCCGTCAGGAACGCCGCGTCCGCGCGGTCAAACGTGCGGATGACCTCCCGCTCCGCCTCGCTCAGGTCATAGTCCACGACCGCCGTCAGCAGACAGTCGGTCGAGGCGGCCATGCGCTCGTTGGTGATCAGGTAGTTTTCCACGATGACCGGCCAGTCCACACCCAGCGCCGTCAGCAGCAGCATCGTGCCGACACCGACGCGGTCTTTCCCCGCCGTGCAGTGGTAGAGCAGCGCGCCGTCCGTCTGCGCGAGCAGAAGCGCAAAAAACTGCCGGTAGTGCGCGATGGAGAATGCCTGCGTGACGAGACTGCGGTACAGTTCGCACATGAACGCCCGCTCCCGGCCGGCCATCGCTTTCGCGTGCGCGACGACGGCCGCATAGGGGTCGGCGTGCTCCTCGCGCGTCAGGCCGGCCGCCGCCTGCTGCACGATCGGGCAGTGGACATACTGCACGCCCGGCAGGACACGGTCCGGTTTCTGCTCCCGCTCGAGGTCCGTGCGGAAATCCACGACCGTGCGCAGCGGATATTCCGTGAGTGTCTGTGCGTCCGGCTCTGTGATGCCGGCAAGTTCGCCGCTGCGCAGCAGCAGGCCCGGCCGGATCGTGCGGCCATCCATGGTGGGCAGGCCGCCGAGGTCGCGCGCATTCGGCGCGCCGCGCAGCAGCCAGCGCTCAGAGGCCGAAGAGTTGTTTTCCATTTTGCAGTGTCACCTCCGCGACTTCTTCTGTGGTCATGCCCTTGATCTCCGCTATGCGCGCAGCAATGTACGGCAGGTTGCGCGAATCGTTGCGCTTGCCGCGGTTCGGCACCGGGGACAGATAGGGCGAATCCGTTTCGAGCAGCATCCGGTCCGTCGGGCAGGCGGCGATCACGTCCAGCGCCTTGACGGCATTCTTATATGTGATCGGGCCGTCAAAGCCGAGGTACCAGCCGCGGCGCAGCAGCTCGCGCGCCATCTCCACGCTGCCGGAAAAGCAGTGGAACACGCCGCGCAGGCCTGGATAATCGCACACAATGCGCAGGCTGTCGCCGTGCGCCTCCCGGTCGTGGATGATGACCGGGAGATCCAGCTCCAGCGCCAGCTCCAGCTGCGCGCGCAGCATGATCTCCTGCGTCGCCTTCGTGGAAGCGTCCCAGTAATAGTCCAGACCGATCTCGCCGATGGCGCAGACCTTGGGCTGCGCCGCCAGCGCGCGGATCTGCTCCAGACTGTCGTCCGTCCAGCCGGCGGCTTCCTCCGGGTGCCAGCCGACGGCGGCATAGACGAAATCATATTCCTGTGCGATGGCGACGGCGCGCGCGGACGTCGCAGCACAGTCGCCGGGATCCACGATGAGCGCGACGCCGCTCTCATGCACGGCGCGCAGCACCTCTTCGCGGTCGGCGTTGAACTTTCCGCTGTCGTAGTGTGCGTGGGTATCGAAATACTGCGTCATTCGGCGTGATAGGTTGCGGCCGGGCGGCGCTTATGCTCGCTGCGGCTATGGTAGCGATCGATGATGGCCTTGTCGTGCTCGCTGGCCTCGCCGGTGAGGATGTATTTGTCGATGGCGGCGTAGGTCACGCCCATCTCCTGCTCATCCGTCTGACCCTCAAAGAGACCGGCGGACGGCGCTTTGCGGATGATGTTTTCCGGCGCATGCAGCCAGGTCAGGAACTCGTAAATTTCCGTCACGGTCAGGTCGGCGATGGGATTGAAGTCATACGCGCCGTCGCCCCACTTCGTGAAATAGCCCATGTATGCCTCGCTGCGGTTGCCGGTGCCGGCGACGAGACGGCCCTCGGCCGCGCCGATGGTGTAGAGCGTGAGCATGCGCAGGCGCGGGGCGATGTTCGACGTCGCCATCTGGTTGAGCGTCGTGACGGCGGAGACCGTCTGCATGACGAGCTCCTTTTCCGCCGTGAGATCGACCGTGCGCGTCTCGATGTTGAACTGCTCGGCCACGGCCAGACCGTCGGTCATGTCCTCGCCGAAGTTGCGCTTGGAGGCGCACGGCATCATGATGCCGACCGTATTGTCGCACGCGGCCTTGCAGAGGATGCCGACGAGCGCGCTGTCCTTGCCGCCGCTGTTGCCGTAGATGACACCTTTGGCGCCGCTGCTTTTGAGCAGGTCGCGGATAAAGGCGACGCGGTTTTCAAATTCTTTTGCGTAATCTCGCATGATTTCCACTCCGTTTCTTTCGTTACTCCTGGATCATGTCCAGGAATTCAGCTTCCGTAATGATAGGCGTGCCGAGCGTGAGCGCCTTCTGATACTTCGAGCCGGTGTTTTCGCCGGCGAGCAGATAGGACGTTTTTTTCGACACGGAAGAACTCGTCTTGCCGCCGAAGCGCTCGATGATGGCACTGGCCTCGTCGCGGCTGAAGTGCTCGAGCGCGCCGGTGAGCACAAACGTCTTGCCGGCAAAGCGGCGGTCCACGACCTGCTCCCTGGAATCAAAGCTGACGCCCGCATCGCGCAGCAGGCGGATCTGGTGCTGTGATTGTGGGTTATCGAACCATGCACGCAGGTACGCCGCCGTCGTCGGGCCGACGTCAGGGATGGCCATGAGCTCTTCTTCCGTCGCCGCCATGAGCTTGTCCAGCGTGCCGAAGTGCATGGCCAGCACTCTGGCCGCCTTCTGCCCAACCTGCCGGATGCCGAACGCGCACAGCAGGCGCGCCATGCCGGCATCCTTGCTCTTTTCGATGGCGGCCATGAGATTCTCGGCCGACTTCTTCCCCATATGGTCCAGCGCCGCGACCGACTGCGGCTCGAGCGCATACAGCTCCGCCGGGGAGTGCACGAGCCCCGCCTCAATCAGCGACTGGCACAGCGAGATGCCGAGGCCGTCGATATCCATCGCCTCGCGGGAGGCAAAGTGCGCAATGTTGCGCAGCCGCTGCGCCGGGCACTCCGCACCCGTGCAGCGCAGGGCCGCACCGTCCGGGTCGCGCACGACGGGCGCGCCGCACTCCGGGCAGGTATCCGGCATATGAAACGGCACCGTGCCCTCCGGCCGCTTATCGCGCACGACGGAGAGGATCTCGGGAATGATCTCCCCCGCCTTCTGCACGAGCACCGTGTCGCCGATGCGCAGGTCGAGGTTGTCGATGAAGTCCTGATTGTGCAGCGTGGCATTCGTGACGGTCGTGCCGGCCAGACGCACCGGCTCAATGACCGCCTTCGGCGTGAGCACGCCCGTGCGGCCGACCTGCACGACGATGTCGCGCACGCGGCTCTCCTTCTTCTCCGGCGGGTACTTATATGCCACCGCCCAGCGCGGGAACTTTGCCGTGCTGCCGAGATACTGCCGCTGCGCAAGGTCGTTGATCTTGATGACCGCGCCGTCGATGTCGAACGGGAACGTCTCGCGGTTGTCGCCGATCCAGTCAATGCGCGCGCAGCAGGCATCGAGCGTTTCACAGCGCTGATACGGCACGACCGGGAAGCCCAGCGACGCCAGATAGTCCAGCGTTTCCGTGTGCGCGGCAAACGTGCGGTCGCTGTCAAACTGGAGGTTGAAGATGATGATATCGAGCTTGCGCGCCGCCGCGACCTTCGGGTCCTGCTGGCGCACAGAGCCCGCCGCCGCGTTGCGGGGATTGGCCAGCAGCGGCTGTTCGAGCAGCTCGCGCTCGGCATTGAGCGCTGCGAATACTTCGTGCGACATATAGACCTCACCGCGCACGATAAGCTTTGCAGGCGCGTTTTCAAGCGTCAGCGGCAGGTTGCGCAGCGTGCGGAGGTTTTCCGTCACGTCTTCGCCGGTGATGCCGTCGCCGCGCGTAGCGCCGCGGACGAACACCCCGTTTTCATACTCGAGCGACATGGACAGACCGTCGATCTTCGGCTCGACGGAATAATCATGCGCCTGCGTGAGCGCACCGTCCATGCGCGCGCCGAACGCGCGCAGCTCGTCGAACGAGAACACGTCCTGCAGGCTCTCGAGCGGCACCTGATGGCGCACCTGCGCAAAGGTGTTGAGCGCGTAGCCGCCGACGTGCTGCGTCGGCGAATCGGGCGAGGCGTACTCCGGGTGCGCCGCCTCGAGCTCTTCGAGCCTGCGCATAAGCGCGTCGTATTCAAAGTCGCTGATCTCGGGCGCGTCCTTCACGTAATAGAGAAAATTTGCGTGTTCCAGCTGACGGCGCAGCGTCAGGATCTCTTCGCGTACATCCATGTTGTCTACTCCACTTCCACATACGTCTGGGGCACTTTGCCGACGATGACCGTCTCGGCCAGCAGGACGTTCGTGCCCACGGTCTCGGTCTTGTGCTCCCAGGGCACCAGAATGTCGAGATCCATCTTCACGTTCAGATATAGTTGATATTTGCTCTGGTTGATCGCGGCCGACATGAGCTCGTTGTGATAGTTCACGTCCGACGTCGTCAGCACAAGGATGCGCACTGGCAGCGGCAGCTTGAGCCCCGGCAGAAAATTCACGCCGAAGAGCGTCTCAAGCGGGATGTCCAGCTCGACCTGCCCGTCGTCCCCGTCCATCATGTGCTCGAGCACGAGCGAGGACACCTGCCCCACGTGCTCGGTGTCGATGCTCACGGCCGTAATGGTCCCGTCAGCGTCCGTGCGGTAGGTATAATAGTCGCCCTGCACCTGCGCCGTCGCCGCCGTGACGGCGGCGTTGATTTTCAGCTGCATGAGGTCGCAGGCGGAGTTGACGGCCAGCTGCATGATCAGGTGCATGCAGCATTCCGGCGGATTGCTTTCCATCAAAAGCTCTTCCAGCGCCAGGTTATGATAGGGGTTCACGGAAGCGGTGGTAATGAGCCGGGTACGCTTGATCATTTGTCAAAATGATAGCAGATCACCGGCGTACGGGCAGCCTTCACCTCGTCGGGACAGCGGAGCATGGCGGAAAAGGTGTGCGCTTTCTTTCGGGAACACCCGGAATGGACGGGGCTTTCAATCGGTCAGAATGACGGTAACGGCGAACCCGGAAGTATAGACTATGCAAACTGGTGCGAATGTGAAAACTGCCGTAAATTTGCCGCTGATTTCAGCGGCGCGGTGCTCAGGTTCTCAAATAAAGTCGCGGCTCTTGTGCATAAGGAATTTCCCGAGCATACTCTTATGTTTTACGGTTATTTCGGTACATATAAGGCACCTGCCGAAAAATGCCCCGAACCGATTTCTCCCAATCTTCAGCTGACGCTTTGTAAGGAATGCGGTTTTACCGGAAAAATAAGAACGGACGAGGCGTGCTCCGATGAGCAGCATCCGCCGTTTGCGGAGAATTTCCGGAAATGGAAGTCACAGGGAATAAAGCATATTGCGATTTATGTTTCTTGGTATGATAACGAGAACTCATACACAAGCCAGATGGTTAGAACAATCAAGTACTTCGCTGAGTTGGCTTAATTTCTAGTCAGACTCTCTTAGAGAAGACCTACAAGGGTCCGGTCTTAATTGGACC
>OGYE01002467.1_pt1 | contig 11293 bp, 10 predicted proteins | sample 1576471 | NCBI WGS metagenome assembly OGYE01 (sample SAMEA3541532, study PRJEB24748) | human gut metagenome | biome: human gut; feature: human-associated habitat; material: faeces | place: China | collected 2012
GATTGGTTGAGTTACCTGTTATAGATACATCAACGCCCTCAAGATGCATGATAGCAACACCCTCGCGCACGTCGTCTGCACCGTAGCAGCGAACCTTTGAACGCTCGCCGTCTGAATATTTTATTTCCTTAACAACCTTAACTTCACCGGTGTAGTAGTCAAACTGAGTTTGAACATATGTAAACCCATTTATTCTTGAAATAATTTGAGCCGCGTCCTTACCAAGACCGTTCAGGATAACTCTCAAGTCTTCCTTCCTAGCTTTGTTAGCGCTCTTTGCAAGACCTATAGCGCCTTCAGCAGCCGCAAATGACTCATGACCTGCCAAAAAGGCAAAGCATTTTGTCTCTTCTCTCAATAGTCTGGCGCCCAAATTTCCGTGACCTATTCCAACCTTTCTGTCATCTGCAACACTGCCAGGGATACAGAAAGACTGGAGACCAAGACCTATTTTCTCAGCTGCATCAGCAGCATTGGTACATCCGTCTTTAATAGCAATGGCAGCGCCGACTGTATATGCCCAGCAGGCATTTTCGAAACATATCGGCTGAATATCCTTTACTATCTGATAAGCGTCAACACCCTTATCGTCACAAATCTGCTTTGCTTCTTCAATAGAAGAAATTCCATGCTTTTCTAGCTCTGCATTGATTTGCTCAATTCTTCTTTCATAACTCTCAAATAAAGCCATATCTAAATTCCTCCTATTCTTATTCGTGACGCGGGTCAATCAGTTTAACTGCATCGTCAACCCGTCCGTACTGACCGCTCGCCTTTTCCAAAGCTTCGTTTGCGTCCATACCATTTGTAATCATTTCCATCATTTTTCCGAGATGAACAAACTTATATCCTATAATAGTGTCGTTTTCATCCACAGCACATTTAGTAATATATCCTTCTGCAAGTTCAAGATATCTAGGACCTTTAGCAAGTGTAGCATATGTAGTACCAACCTGGCTTCTAAGACCTTTACCTAAATCTTCAAGTCCGGCACCAACTACAAGACCATCATCTGAGAAAGCACTCTGTGTTCTACCATATACAATCTGTAAGAATAATTCTCTCATTGCTGTATTGATAGCATCACAAACTAAGTCAGTATTTAAAGCTTCAAGAATTGTCTTTCCCTGAAGAATTTCAGCTGCCATAGCTGCTGAATGTGTCATACCTGAACATCCGATTGTTTCTACTAATGCTTCTTCAATGATACCTTCTTTAACATTTAAAGTAAGCTTACATGCTCCCTGCTGAGGTGCACACCAGCCTACACCATGTGTAAAGCCTGAAATATCTTCGATTTTTTTTGAATGAACCCATTTTCCTTCTTCTGGAATTGGAGCTGGTTCATGCTTTGCACCCTTAGCTACAGGGCACATCATTTCAACTTCTTTTGAATAAATCATTTGAATAAATACTCCTTTCGAAATATAACCTAGGGAACTATCCCCATATTTTTAGCATAAAACAAGTACTGCTACCCATCTTATACTATGTATTATTTGTGAGCGTTTAGTCTGCCCACACCTTTGTTTATTTTCTCATAAAATTACAAAATAGTCTATAGTTTTACAAAATCTTTCAAAAAAAAATTGTAACTGCAGGTGTTGTTGTAGGTATAACTATTGTTGGATGAGATATTTCAAGATATCCTACATTAAGTGTACTTGTTTGTTAATGAAAGTCAAATGAAAGACCCCTCTTCAATGATTTTTTCATGATATCACTCCTTCAATTTTTATATACAAAATGTATATATTCCTATTTTTTTGCTAATTATGGAACACACTTTCCACATTGTGTAGCTATTTTGTAAACAAAAATTATATTTTGTTCATTTTTTATTCAAATATTGTTTTTATTTCATTAATAAACAATCTTCCTGCCTTTGAAATATATTTTCCTTTTTTAAATGCTACACACATTTTTCTGCTTGTACTTTCTTTTGTTCCCACTTTGTAATATATAGGATGATTTGCATAATTATTAAATTTAATTGCACTTTCAGCAACAAAAGTCACACCCATTCCAGCCACTGCCATTGCAAATCCTGTTGTTGACTGCTGAATTTCCATTATTTCCTCCGGGCTAATTGAATATTCGTCAAACAATTTGTTTACAATCTTTCTAACTCTTTGGTCTTCATTTAATAATATAAATCTTTCATCTTTAAATTCAGACATATCAACTTCTTTTATAGCTTCATCATTCAGTTTTCCTGCAATTATAGTCTCAGGACTAACCTGATAATCTTTCAACTTTTCATTTATGACATTTTCCCTTGGTACCGCTATAACAATTCTTTCTTCAAATATATCTTCTTTTTCAAATAAACTATCATCTATATCACTGTCAGAAAGGAAAATATCAACCGTACCGTCTAAACATTTTCTTTGAATATCCGGAGTTTTTCCTTCTATTATCTGAAAGTTAATTCCGGGATATTTTTTACTATATTCTGTTAACGCATATGGCAAATAACTCAACGAAAAACATGCAGTACTTCCTAATACAATCGTTCCGGTTTTAAGTTCATTTAAATCCGATATTTCTTTTTCAAAACGTTCTTTAGCTTCTATAACTGAACCCGCATACTCTAAATATGATTTGCCAAATTCTGTAAGTTCAATAGGTGATATACTTCTGTCAAATAAAAGTATTCCCCACTTTTTTTCTAATTTATTGATATATGAACTTAAAGCCGGTTGCGAAATTCCAAGTTTCTTTGATGCTTTAGAAAAGCTTTTTTCTTTCGCCACTTCTTTAACATAATAAAATCCTGTATTCTTCATCTTTTTTCTCCATCCTATTGAATATTAAATTATATTTTATCACTAATACGTCAAATCTGTCGAGTATCCTTTGTAGATTCATTAGGTGCATATAAAAGCAGATGGCATCATTGACACCATCTGCTTTAAAATTCAAATTAATTATTTGATTACTTATTTTGCTGTAATATATCCCTGTGCTGTAAGAAGTTCTGCTGAAAGAACTGCTCCGCCTGCTGCACCTCTTAAAGTATTGTGAGATAATCCTACAAATTTATAATCATATACTGTATCTTCTCTTAATCTACCTACTGAAATTCCCATACCATTTTCAAAGTTTACATCTAATGAAACCTGTGGTCTGTTGTCTTCTTCTAAGTACTGGATAAACTGCTTTGGAGCACTTGGAAGATCAAGTTCCTGTGGAAGTCCACTAAAGTTTCTTAATTTTTCAATTAACTGTTCCTTTGTAGGCTTCTTAGCAAATTTAACAAATACTGCTGCTGTATGTCCGTCAAGAACCGGTACTCTGATACACTGAGTTGTTATTACAGGAGTTGTTGCCTTTTTAATAACACCATCTTCAACTTTACCCCAAAGTCTAAGTGGTTCCTGTTCTGATTTTTCTTCTTCGCCACCAATAAATGGAATGATATTTCCTACCATTTCAGGCCAATCCTTAAATGTTTTTCCTGCGCCTGAAATTGCCTGATATGTTGTTGCTACAACTTCTGTAGGTTCAAATTCCTTCCATGCTGTAAGCACTGGTGCATAACTCTGTATTGAGCAATTAGGCTTAACTGCTACGAAACCTCTCTTTGTGCCAAGTCTTTCTTTCTGATATTTAATAACTTCATAATGTTCAGGATTAATTTCAGGAACTACCATTGGTACATCAGGTGTCCATCTATGTGCACTATTATTTGAAACTACAGGTGTTTCTGTTTTAGCGTAAGCTTCTTCTATAGCCTTAATTTCATCCTTTGACATATCAACTGCACTAAATACAAAGTCAACTGTTGAAGCTACTGCTTCTACTTCATTTACATTGTGTACAATCATGTTCTTAACTTTTTCAGGCATAGGTGTTGTCATTTTCCATCTATCGCCTACAGCTTCTTCGTATGTTTTTCCTGCTGAACGAGGGCTTGCAGCTAATGTTGTAACTTCATACCAAGGATGATCTGCAAGTAAAGTTATAAATCTCTGTCCTACCATTCCTGTTGCGCCTAAAACGCCAACCTTTAATTTCTTTTCCATATGACCTCTCCATTTTTTTTATTTTTGGTGATTAATCCACCCATATATTATGAACAATCAGATGTATTATTTATTTAGTATAAATCTGACCAATCATCATCACTGTTAGAATCTGCATCTGTAGAATTACTCTTGTTACTATTATCATTTAATACATCATCTGAAGAATCATTTTTTGTATCATTTGATGAACCATCTTTATCTCCATCAAAGAATATATCTTCAGCTGAATTATTTCCATTACCATTGTTATTAATCTTTGCTGTTTCCTGTTCAGTAGTTGTTTCTTTCTCTTTATCAGTATTTTTTGTGATAACTTCAGTCGTTGTAACTTTCTCGTTATTGCTTTCACTTTCTTTTAAAGAATTAAATCCAACTATTCCTGCTAACGCAATTACTATTACTATTACGCAAACAAGTACTATACTACTTCTTTTTTTCATATTGTCATTTCTCCTACAATTATATGTCTTGTTTCTCAATTAAGTCAGATGCCGATTATGGGAAACTTTTTTATAGCAAATGAATTTTGCTCATTTTTCCTAATATCAGATTATTTTTCTATGGAAACAGTTGTTTCTTCCACAGTCAATGTTTCTTCGTTAAGAAGCGATTCATCTTCTAACTGTTTTTGTCTTTCTTCTAACTTTTTCCGGTATTCTTCATCATATTTTTGTACTGATGTTTTATATGTATCGCTCATACAATATATTTCTACCTGCATAATTCCATAGCATAAAAGTATAACAACTAAAATACCTATAAACCCTGAAACAGGATTATGTTTTCTAAATACCGGAATGTTATCTATATATTTAAAATCTGACAAAAATAATGCCGGACTTAATACTGCAACGAGAATAAATACATATTTAAATATCTCTAAAACAACATCTAGTGGTTCAAATTTAAGTGATGTAAATTCTCCATATAAACTAAATAACACATATGAAATAACTAATACATAATATAACAATGCCGGAATCATCTTATAAGACTTTCCTGAGCGGAATCCAAACAATTTGACATTGTCATATTTCTGTGGATTTTCAAGTCTGTTACGTTTATTATCATACTTTTTATAAATGTCTCTGTTATTCGCTGTTCTGTATGGTTTATATTTTTTTGTCATTGACTCTCCTAACAATCATTAAATCTGATTAAATATTAATGCCAACAAAAATATTAACAATTAACTTTTAAGATGTCAAAAAGTTCTTCTTTCCGACAATACGGTTATTATAACCACTTTACAATGAAATGTAAATAATTAGTTCACGTATTTAAGATTTAATCTAATAATTAATTGACAACAATTTTATCATTTTGTATTATATATAGGTGTGACACGCTTCTGTGGCTCAGTTGGTAGAGCGACGCACTCGTAATGCGTAGGCCACGGGTTCGAATCCCGTCAGGAGCTGATTAAAAGGCTATTAGATTTACTATTATCTAATAGCCTTTATAAGTTTCATTTATAATTTTTTTATTAACTCTTTACCCATATCGGTTATATCACCTAATACGTCTCCATAATTTGTTACGCCCTCTAAACGACTGTCATTTCTTCCTGAAATATCAGATTCCGTAAGACCTTTTTTAACTCTTGACTGTTTATTGTCCTTTTGAATCAAATTACTAATCTTATAGTTCGTTTCGGTTTCATGATTATGTCTTGCATCACTATTTCTATAACGCATAAAGTTAATAATGTAAAATGCTATACCTGCTAATAAAACAATCCAACTAAAGTCACTATCCTCTGCATTCATATTCCATAGTGCAAATATTACAAAACTAATTATTTCAACGATAAATGATACTAACAATAACCTAGAAATATCAATCGGTACACTTCCCATGGTTTCTCCGGTTCTACCGTTTACAGCTACATAATGTAACCTTTCTTTTTCATTTTTCTTTTCGAGATAACTATATAACCATACCGGCAAATATGAGGCATTCCAGTTTATACCATTATTTTCATAATTTTCTACATCCCAGCGTACGCCTCTGTTGTATTTCTTCGTTGTTGTCTTAGCTGCAATTCGTGATATATCATGAATCTGTTTTGTAGCCAGTGGTTCTATATCTTTCACGTTCATATCTCTCTTTTCAGATGTATACCCTCTTAGATAATTAGAATCAAATTTAACACAATTTTCTGTATCAAATGGCATAATTGAATTAACAATATTGTTAGTCTGTATAGACGAAGCGTTGTCTATTCGTTCTCTGCTTGCTTCAATTGTAAGTCCATTTATTGCTATATCAAATTCTCTTTCTATGTCATATCCCTGAGCATCATAATATGTAACGGAATCTTTAGAATCCTTTTTGTACTGTTTTACTTCTTTTTCAGCTTCTCCTGAAAGTTCAACATGTTCATTTGCATCAACAATCATATAAGGGAAATATACACCCATAACATTTTCTATTGAAAATTCGTTTTTAAACTGCTTATTTGCAAAAAACTTTCTTTTACCGACAAAGTTTTCTATAGATGATTTTGCCTCGTCTTTTGTTATTCTAAAAGGTAAAACAACATCCGGTACTGCTCCATTTGCCACTTTGCTGTTAACTGAAAGTGTATTACGACACCAATGACATCTTGCCTGTGTTGTTTCTCTTGTATCTATAACAACTTCTGATCCACAACTTGAACACTTTAAGGTAACTATATCTTCACCTGCAGTAATATCCTCTGCTCCTTTGTTTACATGTTCTCCCTCTAGTTTTCCTGCATCCGTAACGATTTCTTCTGATTTTTCAGGTTCAAATTCATATCTACAATAATTACATCTTAATTTTCCTGTTTTAGGATTTTGCGATATGTCAGTTGAGCCACATTTTTCACATTTTATCTGTCCGTTTTCCGACATAAGACCCTCCATCTTTCACAAATTCATATAAATTAAAGTCCTAAAAGTTTTGCTTTTAATGCATCAAATTCTTCCTGCGAAATAATTCCTGCATCTAAAAGTTCTTTTGTTTTCTTTAATTTTTCATATGGATCTTCCTGTGCCGGCTGACCTGCATTCTGTCCCATATTCATATTCTGCTGTCCAAACTGATTATTCATCATTCCGCCAACTGCATTCATTCCCATTCCCATAAATGCCATACCGGATGCTCCACCATTTGGATTTTCACCTGCTGCCTGAAATCCTCTTGCTACAGCCTGATTCATAAATGACGCTCCTCTGTTTCCTGATAATGCGTCAGCTTTTTTCACGTCGCTAATTAACGCTTTAGTATCTTCGTCATATTCAATTGTCTGAATTGCGACCTTAACAATTTCCAATCCTCTGTCACTTTTCCACTGATATGCTTCTTCTACTACCTCAGACAATGATTTTGCAAAGCCAAGCTGGTCAGACTGAATCTTAGTTATTCTGTTACCTCGCTCCGGGTCATTTGTATATTTGGAAAATGCTGCTGAAAGACTTCCAACAACTTCATTAAATAACTGTTCTCCTGCAGGATTATCCATATCTGCAAAGTCAAATACTTCGTTATTAGGCAATAAATATGTAGCAGGCACAAAGTTCTTTACAAATAATATTGGGTCTACAATCTTCATTGTATATGTTCCTCTGGTCATTGCTCCTACCTGAGTTCCCAAATATGCATCATCCCAATATATTTCTGACTGTGTTCCAAATCTGTTATTTGGAATTTCTTTCATATTAACATAAACAGCCAACTGCTGTGCTGATGGTTCACCACCAAATTTAAATCTTTCCCAGGACTGTTTTACTACTGATTCAATTATAGAATCCCCTGCGAAAAATGACTTTGCGTTAACATCATCAGACTTAAAAAGATATTCTCCCGGCTCACATATACAAGCTGTAATTGCACCATCCTGTAATGTTATAAGTGCAGTTCCTTCAGGCACTATTACCTTTGAGCCATTAGAAATGATTCCTACTGAACCTTTTGTATTTGATCCTCTTCCTCTGTTCGTTTCTGATAGAACAGCCTTATATATAACTGCTCCTGCTCCTAAATTTGTCGGTGGTGTAAAATAATCTAACCACTGATCTGCAAATGTTCCACCTACTGCATCAATTGCTCCTTTAATAAAACCCATTTTTCCGTTCCTTTCATGTAATTATTTTGTATCTTTGTTTATCCATCTCATCCCGTTATTTAAAATATATCATTTTATTTTATATTTATATTCATTCTACAGAAAAAATAAAACCCAATACAATTATATTCTTTTATATCATTTGTAACCTTAAAAGTCAATTTTAATTGCCGTTTGCATCCATATTTGCTATAGTAACAAGTACAGACTTTTAGTAGCAAAATAAAGGAGAATTTGCATGATAGCAATTAATGTGATTAGTAAAAACGAATTTATGAACGCAATTTTTATAAAAGATACATTTGACTATATGTTGGTAAGCGAATTAGAATTAACAACAATCAACACTTTCTCTGTTGACGGGCGTATTAACAAAGATTTTATTAAAAAAAATGAACTTGAAGAACCTGAAGACGATTTCATCTCATGGGGAAGTATCAGACATATATGTTTTGAAATTATCAAAGGGAAAAACGCTCCATTAAAATTTAAAATCACATTAAAACTTCCTAATTCTTATATTGAAAAAATGTTAACTTCTGTTGATACTAACATTGAAGCTTCGCAGGTTTTAGGAATGTACATACATATTAATTATGAAAACAACAAGTTAAATGTTATTACAGGTACCTCCTTAAGTATATTTACAATGGACAAGTCCATTGATAAATTCTGGGATAAACAAATTACTACTTTACTAAATCAGCATTTCGAACTTGAAATCGAATAAATTATAAATTCAATACAATTTTAAAACTCATAAACACATCTTCTTGCACATTTGTTAGCACTCTTTTTTATCGAGTGCTAATTTTCTCTTGACTTTTACATTTGACCTGTCTAAAATATATATCAAGCGTAAAAATTATGGTGAATGCAAATACTTCGAAATAGTGAAAATTGATAAAATTAAAAGAAATAGTATTTGCAAACACTAATAGATTTATATAAAGGAGTGATATATATGGCAGCTACAAAAGGTAGTTTATCTATTAACAGTGAAAATATTTTTCCAATTATAAAGAAATGGTTATACTCTGATCACGATATATTTTTCAGAGAACTTATTTCTAATGGTTGCGATGCAATTACAAAATTAAAAAAATTATCTCTTATCGGAGAATATGAATTTAAAGATGACGAAGAAAGTGAACTTAAAGTTCAGGTTATAGCCAATGCTAAAGACAAGACATTAACATTTATCGATAACGGTATCGGTATGACAGCTGAGGAAATTGATGAATACATCAATCAGATTGCTTTCTCAGGTGCTGAAGCATTTCTTGAGCAATACAAAGACAAAACTAACGAAGATCAGATTATCGGTCATTTTGGTTTAGGTTTCTATTCTGCTTTTATGGTTGCAGATAGAGTTACTATTGAGTCTCTTTCTTATAAAGAAGGTTCTAAGGCTGTAAAATGGGAATGTGAAAACGGTCTCGAATTTTCTATGGATGACTGCGATAAAACAGACAGAGGTACAAAGATTACTTTATATTTAAATGATGATAGCTTAGAATTTGCAAATGAGTTCAAAGCACGTGAAATCATTCACAAGTACTGCTCTTTTATGCCTGTTGAAATTTTCCTTTCAAATCCAAATGCTGAACCGGAATATGATACTATTCCTGAATCAGAAGTAACAGACAAAGATACAGTAGTCGAAACTATTGTTGAAGAAGCTAAAACAGAAGAAAAAGAAAATGAAGATGGAACTAAAGAGGTTGTAGAGGTTTCTCCTGCTACTACTAAAGCTAAAATCCTTAAAAGACCAAAGAGCATTAGTAATCCTGTTCCACTTTGGACAAAACATCCAAATGAATGTAGTGAAGAAGAATACAGACAGTTCTATCACGAAGTATTTATGGATTATAAGGAACCTTTATTCTGGATTCATTTGAATATGGATTATCCATTTAACTTAAAGGGTATTCTTTACTTCCCTAAGATTAATACTGAATTCGAATCTGTAGAAGGTGTTATCAAATTATATAACAATCAGGTATTTATTGCTGATAACATTAAAGAAGTTATTCCTGAATTTTTAATGGTATTAAAGGGTGTAATTGATTGTCCTGACCTTCCACTTAACGTATCAAGAAGTGCTCTTCAGAATGATGGATTCGTTAAGAAAATTTCTGATTATATTACTAAGAAGGTTGCTGATAAGCTTTCCGGAATGTGTAAAACAGATAAAGAAAATTATGAGAAATACTGGGATGACATTTCACCGTTTATTAAATATGGATGCCTTAAAGATGAAAAATTCTGCCCGCATGGTGATACGGATGCCGTCCGGGCTTAAAGTCCGGCTGATGCACCACAAAAGCCGCCTTGCAGAAGGGCGAGGGCTCCAGCGGGAAATCTGCCCTCTGCGCAAACTGCTCCGGCGTGGTGCGCAGCGCCGATACGGTAACGCCGCGCTCTGCCGTCTGCTGCAGGGCGGCATACAGCTGCTCGTACCGCTGGCCCAGCAGGGCACGTTCCCGCTGCTCAAAATATTCCGTAGGCATATTCTTTTCCTCCCATGGGATGTATAAAGCCGCCGGCTGCGGCCACACTATGGACTGTGAGGGCGGCCCCGCCCCCACAGCAACGACCGAAAGGAGCATTCACACCATGGAAAACCGCAGTGAGAACCGCAGTACCAATTGCAAGAACCAGACCTCTAACCGTACCAGCAGCAAGACCACCAACAGCGCAACCAACGAGCACAAGCACCCCAACCAGTACACCAAGGGTGCCGATGACGAGAGCGCCAAGAACTCCACCAACAGCCGTTCCAGCAACGCAAAAAACAGCCGCTGATGGCGTAAGCGGCATCTGACGGACCGCAGATGCCAACAAGCAAAGCCCGCTGCCCTCCACCACTGGTTTCCAGTGTGGAAAGCAGCGGGCTTTCGCATTCTTATTTCTGGTCAGGGTCAAACTGCTGCCACAGCACCTCAAACAGCTGGTGCACACGCTCCAGCTGTCCGTTCAGGTACAGCCAGCCCAACAGGCACTCGAAGCCGGTGGAGGCACGGTATTCCTCCGGGGAGGCGTGCTTGGCGACACTGGCCTTGCTGGCATTGCGGCCACGCTTGAACACAGCCAGCTCGTCCTCGGTGAACAGCGGCTCCAGCAGCTGTTCCTCTCTGAACTGCGCCTTGGCAGAGACATACTTGAC
>OGYE01002472.1_pt1 | contig 11267 bp, 12 predicted proteins | sample 1576471 | NCBI WGS metagenome assembly OGYE01 (sample SAMEA3541532, study PRJEB24748) | human gut metagenome | biome: human gut; feature: human-associated habitat; material: faeces | place: China | collected 2012
GAAGAAGTAGTTACAGCTGCTGAAGAAAAGGAAAAACAAGACAATAAGAAGAAAAAATAACTGAGCATATTCTTTCATCTCATTTTCCGCGTTGCTGATCAGCTGGTAAATACCATCTTCTTTTTGTGTCTGGCCGTCCGTGCATTCTTCCCACAATGACCAGATACAGTGATGGATATCATCGTCATGTACCATGTCAGATCCGTTCTCCTCAACCCATTTGCTGCTCACATCCCCAAGGGGGTCATCCAGAGTCAGAAGGAAGGAAGCGTCTTCATCACTAATCGTATCAACCAGGTTTTCATGGATGAAGCGGATGGCGGCGATATCTTCCGCCGCCGCAATGAGTTGGGCGGGATCGGACGCCATCCACTGCTTGACCTGCCGTTCATAGCTGGCCGACATTTTCTTTTTCAGTTCCTTGTGGTAGTCCACAGGCATCCTCCTCTCTAAAACATCCCACCCAGGGAAGTGATGATCTCATAGACAATGATGGCCAGATAGGTCATCAGAAAACACATCAGCATCAGGAACGAGAACACCCGGATCTTGGGCGGGATCTTCATGGCCTGGGCTTTCAGCCTTTGAAGCTCCAGCTGTTTCATGTCATGACTGAGCATCTGGAAGTAGGCGACGCCGTTGTCGCCCCGCAGTACGCCGATCAGTCCCCGGATTATATCCGACATCTTACATATCTCCTTGACCATATTGGTGATAACAACCGTAGTTACAATCGCCGGATTCTCAGGCAGTCTTCCGCTCTGGGATCTCTGCATCAGCACGTAATCACAGAGGATCGCACCGAACATATTGCCCGTAAATTCTTTATACTCATTATTCTTGCTGTCATATCCATACATTCCAAGCCTATCCGCATCAGGATCTGTGACAAGAATCAGCTCTCCGCCGACCTTCTTCGCCAGCTCAAGACTCAGGGCATACGCCTCTGCGCCCTCAGGATTTGGGGACTTTACAGTTGGGAAATTACCATCTTGAACAGCCTGTTCCTCAACGACATGTACATCCTTGAAACCAAGTTCGCTGAGAACTCTTGTAACAGGCTTAAGGCCTGTTCCGTGAAGCGGAGAATATACGATCTTCAGATCTCCCGCCTTCTGAATCTCCTCCGGATTCATGACAAGCTTGTGAAGCTCTCCTATATATGCGTCGTCAATCTCCTGACCGATCACATTCAACAGTCCTGCATCTATTGCAGCGCCCTTGTCCATAGTCTTAACCACGGAGAAATCTTCTATCTTGTTGACCTCTGCAATGATTTCCTTATCCTGCGGAGATACTATCTGAGCTCCATCATCCCAGTAAACCTTATATCCGTTGTATTCCTTTGGATTGTGGCTTGCCGTTATATTCACGCCGATATTGCAGTGCAGATGTCTCACTGCAAATGAAAGCTCCGGTGTCGGGCGGAGCGCATCAAACAGATACACCTTCACGCCATTTGCGCACAGGCAGAGTGCAGTCTCAAAAGCATACAGAGAAGCATTATTCCTGTTGTCAAATGCTATCGCTGCCGATGGCTTTGATATTCCGATCTTCGCCAGGTAGTTAGCAATTCCCTGTGTTGCCATGCGAACCGTGTAAATGTTCATGCGGTTCGTTCCCGCTCCCATCACGCCTCGAAGTCCACCTGTTCCAAACTCAAGGTTTGTGTAAAATCTATCTTCAATCTCCGCTTCATTATCCTTTATGTTTACGAGCTCCTGCTTCGTAACATCATCTACCTGATCGCTGCCAAGCCACATCTCGTATCTCTGCTTTGCGTCCATCTTCTACCCCTTTCCTGACCTCACAGGCCACACAGATTTTTCCTTTTTATCTATCCACAATTTATCTTCCGTTCATTTTATTAGGCTATTTTTAGCTAATTTATTGTTATTTGTATAATATATTAAGCAGTTTTTAAATTCAATATTTAATCTTGCAATTTATATCACTTTGTTGCGCAGATGTATATTGCAGCCGTTTTATTATGGCGGTATTAACTTAAAGAATTATATTTTCTGCAATTGACTTGTAATATAACCGACCTTTTTTATTCCTTTACAGAGGCCATTTGTGATCTGCTCAAGATCAACCTGAGCGTTGTAGCCGGATTTGTGTACAGCAAGATCACGGAGGCACAGAAGGATCAGAAGGAGCTCGTAGTCCAGGTGGCATCCAGGGATCTGAAGAGCCGAATGCCGGAGTATGAACTGATCAGGATCATCGGTATACTGATCGATAATGCGCTTAAATCGACCGCCCCATTTGGCACTGCATATCTGTACCTGGACAGCAGGCAGAACCAGATAGAAATAAGAACAAGAAACAAGGGTTCCGTCAAAACCAACGAATTCCGCCAGAATATGTTCTCACCGGGATATACCACCAAAACCGGAGACAGACATGGCCATGGTTACGGTCTCTACAACCTGAAAAAACTGACCGACAAGTACAATGGTAAAATATATCTCGACACGGTAAATACCGATCAGGGAGACTACATACAGTTCGACGTCATCGTATAAGGACAGCAAAGCGCCGTCCGGTCACCAGACCAGACGGCGCTTTTTTGTATTTGCTATATATTATACTTATGCTACTCTGCCAGCTTGTTGAGCTTCTCAACAAGTGCTGTCTGGAGAGCTTCAAGCTTTGCATCTGCATCATCAAGGCTTGTTCCCTTGATTCCGTAGTACAGCTTGATCTTTGGCTCTGTTCCTGATGGACGTACACATGCCCATGCGCCATCCTCAAGGTCGTAGTAGAGAACGTTGGACTGTGGAAGTCCTGACTCTGTGACCTCTCCGGTGGCAAGATCTGTGATCGTGTTCTTCTCGTAATCACGAACCTTGAGAACCTTGAGTGTATCGATCTGAGTAAGTGACTCAGCTCTGAGTGAGGACATGATCTTGCGGATCTTCTCTGCTCCTGTAACACCCTTGAGCGTTATTGTGTAGAGGCCTTCCTTGTAATATCCGTACTTCTCATAGAGATCAAGCATGTGATCCCACAGAGTGATTCCCTGGCTCTTGCAGTATGCAGCAGCCTCGCAGAGACACATAACTGCAACCGGAGCATCCTTGTCTCTTGCGTATGTTCCAACGAGACATCCGTAGCTCTCCTCCATACCCATTACGAAATTGTATGAATTATTCTGCTCGAAGAACTTGATCTGCTCACCGATGAACTTGAAGCCTGTTAGAACCTCGATGAGGTTGACATTGTAATCTGCAGCCAGTGGATCAGCCATATTTGTGGTTACAATAGTCTTGACCATGGCCGGATTCTTTGGCATGAGACCGCATTTTGTTCTCTCTCTGAACTGGTATTCAGCGATTATAAGTCCTGACATATTTCCTGTAAATGGCATATACTTGCCTGTCTTTGTATCGAGTGCGTATATTCCAAGACGGTCTGCATCAGGATCTGTAGCGAGAACTATGTCCGCATTCTTCTCCTTTGCCAGCTTGAGGGCAAGCTCAAATGCCTTTGGATCCTCTGGGTTTGGATACTCAAGCGTTGTGAACTCAGGGTCTGGAAGCTCCTGCTCAGGAACAATGTATACGTTTTTGAAACCAAGCTCGGACAGGACTCTCTTTACAGGTACAAGACCGGTTCCGTGGAACGGTGTGTATACGATCTTGATGTTCTCTGACTGCTCCTTGATGATCTCAGGATGAATGATCTGCTTCTTGAGTTCCTCCATATACGCGTCATCTATCTCGGCACCTATGATAGTGAGAAGGCCCTTGTCAAGTGCCTCCTGCTTATCCATGGTCTTTACTGTATGGAAATCTGTTACAGCCTTAACCTCTGCGATGATCTCTCTGTCCTTTGGAGCCGTGATCTGCGCGCCATCCTCCCAGTATACCTTGTAACCGTTGTACTCTGGTGGATTGTGGCTGGCTGTTATAACTATACCTGCTGTACATCCAAGCTTTCTGACGGCATATGAAAGCTCAGGTGTAGGTCTGAGTGACTCAAAGAGATATGACTTGATTCCATTTGCACACAGGCAGAGAGCTGCTTCTGCTGCAAACTCTGGAGAATACTTTCTTGAATCGTATGCTATTGCCACGCCCTTGTCCTGCGCATTCTGCTTCACAATGAAGTTTGCAAGACCCTGTGTAGCCTTGCGGACAGTGTAGAAGTTCATTCTGTTGGTTCCCGCGCCTATCACACCTCTGAGTCCACCAGTTCCAAATACAAGATCACGATAGAATCTGTCCTCGATCTCAGCCTCATCATCGGCTATGGCTGCAAGCTCCTTCTTGGTGTCCCCATCGAAATAATCATCTGTCATCCAAAAATCATATGTGTCTCTGTAACTCATCTTTCTACTTCTCCTTCTTTTTTCTCATTTAGCATGCCCTTTTATGAACGTTCTGCTGTTTGAGCAATCACTGCTCAGCGCTTCCTATTTTCTCAGGAATTCTAGTGGATCTCCCTCAGCCAGAAAATGTGTCATGAGGTATGCTCCTCTGAGCGACACCTGTTCCTCTGACAGGATTCTTCTGACCTCACCTCGGTCTGCGAGTATGACCTGTATGTCCTCTGTGCTCTCCTTGCTGTCGAGATTTGGTGTTCCTGTAACTGTTCCAAATACAGCACTGCTCATCTCATCCGTAAATCCCGGACCCATATAGAATGGCCTTCTGTAGAGTTCTTCTCCGCCCTCATATACATCAAGGGTAAGCCCTGTCTCTTCCTTCATCTCCCTGACTGCTGCCTGCGCCGGAGTCTCATCTCCATCCACCAGTCCTGCAGGAAGTTCATATATATATGTATCGAGTGGGTATCTGTACTGCCTTATGAGCACCAGCTTCGGCTCATCTTCCAGCTTAACTCCATATATAACTATTCCTTCCGGTTTTATATCGTGGGTCTTTATCTTGATGTCGTTCTCTTTATTCCTTGAAGCAAAGTAATAATTGAAGTCTTTTCCAGCCGTGTCAACCGCATCTATATGATAGAGGTTGAGGAACGGATTGTCTGTGAGTTTTTGTACACCTTTGTATTTCTCTTTCACTTCATCACATCCCTTCTGTATATTTTAATGTATTCAGCCGACCATACATTCGCAAAACCGCACGGTTCCCGTGCTCTTTCGCTGCTGCGCAGCTATTTTGCTCATTGTATGGGGCGGTGACTCTATTCGAGTCACCACAGGATAAGAACACCTGATTCTTACATGCAAGCATGTCGAATCCGCTGTTCTTATCCTGCACGGCTGAATATTTACCTTTATTTAAAATTAGCATAGTTTTTACAATATATCAAATTCTTTTTTAAGTAATTTTATCATTTTTTAGCTATTTTTAATGTTTTTTAGTATATTTGCGTCATTTTGCCATATTTTTCTATGTGATTCCTGGTTTTGATGCAGCTATGTTCCTCCTGATTCTGAATATTTTTTACTCAAAAAATCCGGACACTTTGATCTGCCCGGATTCCAAAAATGTTATGCAATTTATACTCTACTGATTCTCTGTCGATACCAGTTGATATTCTGCATCTCTCAACCTGCAGTAATAAAATGTCTGTCCAGCCTCCTCTGTGTAGGTTTCAAATACTCCCGTAACGATCACCTCACTCTGGTCCGCCGGGTAATCGCCTGGATATACTGCACCTCCACCAAGTTCAAATTCAAGTCCCTGACTGCAGCATGCCAAAGCGTCGGCTATGAGACAATAATTATAATATTTGTCGGTTATTGGATAATAGGATACATAATACTTTCCTTCTATCCTTATCGTCTTGCCCTCATATTCCTCAGGTTTTGACATCATCTGATATACCGTCGCATATACAAGATCGCTTCCCATAAGTGTGAGATCCACATCCACCCCCTCAGACTTGTATTGCGCTATAACTGAGCTGTCTCCATTCACGACCTGCCCATATGTTGGTTCTGATGTCGCCTCAGTTACAGATGCGGATTCTGTCTCTATCGTGGTTTGCATCTCTGTTGTGATCGTCGTCTCTGTTGTGGCTCCCACTAACGACTTACTTTCCACATCACCATCGCCTGTTTTCTGATTAAGCACCTTATCCACTGCATTCTGTGTGTTCAAACGACTGCCCGCAGTCTGAGATGCTACACCACAGCCTGTGACAGTCAGCAACATACTAAGCACCAATATTGACATAATCAATCGCTTAAATCTGTGTCTACATCCATGCATTCTTCTATTTCTATTCATATACATATTCTTATCTCCTCATCACTTTCCCTGCTATACTGTTAAAAGCAAATATAACCATATCACACGCAACTATCGTAGATCCTACCGGTGTTGAAAATAATATAGATACCAGCATGCCGGTCAAAGTTCCCACAACTGACAATACAGCCGAATATAATACCACTGATCTGAAACTATACATAACTCTCATTGCCGAAAGTGCAGGGAATACCAGAAGTGCCGTAATGAGCAGGGAGCCCACCAGATTCATTGCAAGCACTATTATCACAGCGATTATCACCGCCAGCGCCAGATTATATGCCCCTGCATTTTTCCCGATTGCCCTGGTAAAACTCTCGTCAAATGTGACTGCAAATATCCTGTTGTAGAATAAACAGAAAAACGCTATTACACATATTGACATAACTATACACAGCCACACTTCTCCCATAGTCAATGTAAGTATTGAAGTTGAACCAAACAACGTAGAGCACACATCACCAGATACATTCGCTGACGTGGAGAACACATTCATTATCAGATAACCGACAGCAAGAGCTCCGACGGACATCATAGCTATAGCTGCATCTCCCTTAAGCTTTGCATTTTGTCCCGACATAAGTATGAGAATTGCAGCAGCCACAGTCACCGGCATGACTATGACCGTGTTATTTGTCAGTTTCAGAACAGACCCTACCGCCATTGCACCAAATGCCACATGAGAAAGACCATCACCGATAAATGAAAATCTTTTAAGAACCAATGTTGCACCAAAAAGTGACGAACACAAAGCTATAAGAACTCCAACGATAAGCGCATACCTGACAAATGGATACTGCATATAGTAAGTTAATTTATCAACAAGCTGCACTTTGTCCACCGCCTTTCTCATATTCTACCGAAATGATATCCCAATATCTGCTGTTCTTATATTCATCTCTGCTAGCCCAGAACGAGCCTCCATGATGCATATGAAGTACATGTCTGGCGCAATCTATTGCCCTCAGATCATGTGATATCATGATCACTGCCACACCATTTTCATTTAACTGCTGTATCATCTGATAGAACTGTGCCGCTACAACAGGATCAAGGCCAGTTACCGGTTCATCAAGCAGAAGAAGATTCTCAGTTGCACACAGAGCCCTCGCCAGAAGGACGCGCTGCTGCTGTCCTCCCGACAAATGCCTGTAACATTTCCTGCGTATATCCCACATTCCAAGTCGTTCAAGCTGAGATTGTGCAAGCTGCTTTTCCTTTCTGCCATAAAAAGGACGTGCTCCGCACTTAGGCAGCGTTCCCGACAAAGCCACCTCCCATACAGTCGCAGGGAAATCCTTCTGCACAGGTGTCTGCTGCGGCAGATAGCCTATATCACGCGATGTCAGATCATCGCCAAACTTTATCTCTCCTGAAACCGGTTTCAACAGGCCAAGCAGAGTTTTTACCAAGGTACTCTTTCCCGCTCCGTTCTCTCCAACTATACAGAGATAGTCTCCCTTGTCTATACTGAAATTAAGGCCTGACGCAACTGCTCTTCCGTCGTACCCGACTGCCAGGTCTTTGCACGTTATATATGACATTTGTTTTCTCCTATAAATCTAAATTTGTTTTATTGTTCAGCAATTAATTCAATGCCTGAGAAAGCACATTCAGGTTATCTTCCATCACGTTCAGATACGTCTCACCATCAGCTACAGCCTTTGCAGTCACAGACTGCATCGAATTCATCGTCAGGATCTCCTGATTTTTCGAATCTGTTGTCTTCTTTATCGACTCCGCTATACTGTGATCTGCACCCTCTATCGTCAGAATAACCGGAAGCTTTAACTCATCCACCTTCTGCGCAAGAAATGTTATCGTCTCAAAACCTGCCTCCGATTCAGCACTGCATCCCACAAATGCAGCATAGTAGGTAAGGCCATAATCATCCGCCATATATCGGAAAGGGAATCTGTCGCCAAACAGAATTGCCTGACGTTTTCCCTTAGAAACTGTTAGTTCGTACCTTCCATCAAGATCATTGAGTTCATCAACGTACTTACCTGCATTCGCCATGTAATCAGATTTATTATCTGGATCAAGCGCCTGGATATTATCCGCCAACACATTCGTCAACGCCACTGCGTTCTTGAGTGAAAGCCATACATGTTCATCATACTCCGGGCCTTCCTCTCCTTCCTCTCCTTCCTCTTCTTTCTCTGCCTGCATGCCTGGAACTACCTCTTCCTCTTTGACTGCAGTTCCCAAAGCGTCAAGCATATTTACAACCTTCATATCCTTATTAGTCGCTTCTTTCAGGGCACTATCCACCCAGCCATCAGACTCACCGCCAACATACACAAACATATCTGCGTCAGCTATCTTTGCTATATCCTCTGCAGTTGGCTGATAACTGTGAAGATCCATCCCCTGATCGAGCAGCATAGTAAGCTGAAACTTGTCGGAATCACCGCCTATAATATTGCGGATCCAGTCATACTGAGGAAAAGTCGTACATACAATGCTGTACGCCGCAGCATTTGCCGCATTTTCAGGCGCACTGCCCCCTTTCTGATCAGAATCTGCTGCCGTCATTGATGCTCCGCAGCCACAAAATGCTGAAACAGTAAGTACCGATGCCATAACAAGGCCAAATATTCTATTTTTCATAATGATCAATAAACCTCCGAATTGATTGATATAATTGACAGGCATATTTTGATGCCTATAATTGGGTAAATTTAATAAACTGCCTCTAGATCAAAAAACACCAATAATAAGTATTCGCCCTTATCTTTAGATGTATTTCCAGACGCAATTCTCAGTCAATATCCGTACTTTAAATCAATTCAGCAATTCCACCTTCAGGGAAACGAGCGTATCGGTACAATACTCGTGGGTATACACCAATACAACTCCAAGTGTGAACACACTTAAGAACGCCAGGAACACTGGCGTAGTTGACATTGTCTTTATATTTGAAAGGAACTGTGCAGCCTGCTGCAAATGCATACATATAGGACATTCCTGCCCCGTACAGTCATGCTCCACATTGCGCGCAATATAGTCGTAAGAGAAAAGTACTCCCGATACAAAGAACACTATAAGAATCCATGACATTATTCTCTTTTTACTCATTCTGCACACCTCCTTTTCATTGTAGGAATTTGGGGATATATAGTTTTCGTTGTGACCGTAACGATACAATCCCATCTGTAACAATCACGTTTAGTTTAGACTACAGCGACTCCACAACGCCTCTGACAATCTTTGCAAATACCACATATCGACGATCTGTCACAGTCGATCATAAATCCATACCTCTCCTGAACTCCTTTAGCTATGTGATTCATGGTATCGCGGTCAATATGTATGACTCTTCCGCACTTAACACACTGCATATGAAGGTGTTCGTGACAACTATGATCAGCCTTTTCCATTCTATACATACTTGAACCACCATCAGCACTCTGATACTTTATCAATTTGTCCTGGGTAACCATGCGGTCAAGATTGCGATATACAGTTGTTGTATTCGCATCTATGCCATTCTCATCCAAATACACACTTACATCAGCCGCGCAAAACCCTCTGTCCTGCCTCTCTGCAGCAAATGCCTCTATAGCCTGACTTATTCTCGTTTTATACTCCCTCGCCATAATATTCCTCTTTTTTGAATTTGCAAGTCATTTGCATTTTACTGTATCATAAATGGCTTTTAACTTTATGTCAACACTTTTTTATCACTTTTCCAGCACTACTATCTTGTTTGATATATTGCTGACAAATGGTATTTTGCCAATGACTTTATATACCGGTATGAACTCAGCCATTCCTTCTACAAGACTGTGCTGTTCTATGTATCTGTATTTCGGTATGATCTCCGCCAGCTTCTTTCCATTTGGCACGCCCCAGGAGAACCTGGCATGGCTTCCATGGATGGATTTCTCCTTGATATGCTTTGCCATGAACGGAGCCATAGTCTCTACGAGCACCGTAGCATGAGTAAATTTCCTGTCTATTATGTCGAATATTTTCTTCACATCAGCTTCTGTGAGATACATCGTAAGAAGTACCTTCTGCTCTGCCTGTTTCTGGGCTGGTGCGGCGGCCACCGCTACTATGAAAAGCGGTATGCGCTGGCGGCCTTCTACACCCTGTTCTTCTGGAGCGTGGTGCCCTTCTTCCTCTGCGTGACCGACCTTCTCATTGCACTGCCCATGCAGGCCGATGAGAACGGCGACATCCTGATCTGACATCTTCCTCTATTCATTCATTTACCTCCTAGCGCCAGAAAGGGCCTGCGGCATTTGCCGTGGGCCCTTTCTGGTGTTTGCAGACCCGTTCTCCGGCGCAGAACATAGCGGCAGCTAACTGGCGTTGTGCTATACTAGTATATCAATTGATTGTGCAATAAGCACAATAGATTTTTTCACGTTCGTGAAATTTTTCCCATAATCGTAAGAATGACCTGTTTTACCTTAAAATATTACTAACAGATATATCAAAAAACGTTCATAATATAGACATAAAGCTTCGGACGGGCTGGTACGCAGTGGCAGCTGTAAGCCCCATGGAGAAAACGGAGAATGTTCCTGTGTGAACAAAGGAGAGAATGAAATGGCAAAAACCAGAAGTCTGCCGGATAAGTTCTATGATAAGGACTATGAGCACAACGGCATCCACCGCGTTCCCCTGTGGCGTATCGCAGGCTACGCACTGAACAACACCGCAACCAATACGTACCTGTTCCTGATGAACTACGCTACCTACTACCTGATGGGCTGGGTCGGCGTCGGCATGATGCTGGCCTCTTCCCTGAGCATGATCATGCGCATCTGGGACGGTGTCACCGACCCGTTCGTGGGCTTCATGGTCGATAAGACCAACGGCAAGTTCGGCAAGAACCGCCCGTTCATCATCATCGGCAACATCATTCTGGCCGTGACCAGCTTCATCCTGTTCCACGTCACCCACCAGCTGCCGCAGGCAGTCCGCTTCCCCTTCTACGTTGTGGTCCTGATGATCTACGCTCCGGCGCATAGTCCCCGGCCCGCTGCCACAGGCGCAGGGAGATATCCGCCAGACACTCCTCCC
>OGYE01002475.1_pt1 | contig 11254 bp, 14 predicted proteins | sample 1576471 | NCBI WGS metagenome assembly OGYE01 (sample SAMEA3541532, study PRJEB24748) | human gut metagenome | biome: human gut; feature: human-associated habitat; material: faeces | place: China | collected 2012
GCCGTAATAGCAGTAGACCTTGATGCCCCAGCCCTGGGAAAGGTTGGCGTCCATAAGGTCGGACTTGATGCCCAGGGAGATCTCTTTGTCATCGGTGATGGTGCCGCTCAGGCGCTGGTCGTCGTACACGCCGTAGAGCGAGGCACAACCGCTGCTGAGCATGAGGCAGCAGAGGAGCAGCAGGGGGACGATGTAACGCATGGATCCTCCTTGCGCCGGAGCGCTATTCCTTTTCACGCCGGATGCGGGCACCCACGGCGTTGAGTTTGTTCTCGATGCGTTCGTAGCCGCGATCCAGATGGTAGATGCGCTGCACGTGGGTCGTGCCGTGCGCGGCCAGACCGGCCAGCACCAGCGAGGCGCTGGCGCGCAGGTCCGAGGCCATGACCGGGGCGCCGGTCAGACGGCTGACTCCGCGCACCATGGCCGTATGGCCGGAGATCTTGATGTCCGCGCCCATGCGCACCAGCTCCAACACGTGCATGAAGCGGTTCTCGAAGATGCTTTCTTCCACCATGCTGGAGCCTTCGGCCAGGCACATCAGGGCCATGATCTGGGCCTGCATGTCGGTGGGGAAGCCGGGGTAGGGGCGGGTCTTCACGTCCGCGCCGCGCAGCACGCCCTGGTAGCGGGCCAGCACGCCTTCGGGGCGCTGTTCGATGGCCAGGCCCATGCTTTCCAGCTTGGCGATGACGGATTCCAGCTCGGTGAAGGGGCAGTTTTTGAGCAGCAGCTCGCCGCCGGTGATGCCGGCCGCCACCAAAAAGGTGCCGGCCTCGATGCGGTCGGCCATGATGGCGTATTCCGTGCCGCGCAGGCTGCTGACGCCCTTGATGCGGATGGAGCTGCTGCCGTGGCCTTCGATCTGCGCGCCGCAGGTGACTGTATGGCAACTTGTGGAACAATTAATTTGGATTATCGAAGTTTATATCACCATTTTGAAAACGGCTGTTTTATGGCAGATTGTCAGGCAGTTGTGGAAATAAAAAATGATCTGATAAGAACGATGGGAGAATGTCGTGATGTGACAGACCAATATCAAACCGGACGAAGTGCATATTTGCGACTGGGACAATTATTTATGAGATTATTTGCTGGATTGCTATAAGAATCTGATGAAACGACCTTTCAAAAAACAGTTGATTTAGAAGTTAACTGTTTTTGAAAGGCCGTTTTTGCTATATCTAACAGTCTGTTGTACAAAGAAGATTTTGCATGGATGAAAAAACAAACCTTGTTGAGGTTAAATTGAGTTTTCCATTGTATTGTATTGCTAATGAATAAGAATAAGAAAAAGAACAGACAATGCTGAATACTCTGGAAACAAGAATATCTGAGTATAGTATGTAAGTTCGTAACAGAATGAAAGGAGCGATTCAAATGAGCAATTTGGAAAATTATATGAAACAGCAAGCAATTTTTTGTGAACAAAATGATAGCATTAGTAAGAATCTGTATTCAGAGTATCTTCTCTGCTATGAGGGTGTTTCATTCCATAGGAATGGGAAGGTTATAGATTGAGCGTTTCTACCCATGCGAATAGATCTGCTTTGGTGGAGTTGGAGTTAAACACTTTTTCATGCCTCGTATCTGACAATTTCCATAATTAGAAAATATTGAGTCTGATAAAATAAAAGTTTCCGAAACGGGAAAATAATTTGATATTCTGCGTATAATATGCTATACTGAGAAAAAAGGAGAAATGCAGATATGGTTGAACGAAAAGAATATCTTGACCAGCTTTGGGCATGGAAAGATGAGCGGCAGATCAAGGTCGTGACCGGAATCCGTCGCTGTGGAAAATCTGTACTTCTGGAACAGTATCAGCAGAGACTCTTGGCGAATGGAGTCGCACCAGAACAGATTATTTCTATCAACTTTGAAAATCTGGATTACGAACCCTTAAAAGATTATATGAGGCTGTACAACTATCTCAAAGAACGTTTGTGTGTTGATAAGATGACATACATCTTTTTGGACGAGGTTCAGGAAGTTCCTTCATTCGAGAAAGTGGTTGACAGCCTTTATATCAGAGATCATGTGGATGTTTATATCACAGGCTCCAATGCATATATGCTGTCAAGTGAGCTTGCAACGCTTTTGTCAGGAAGGTACACAGAGATCAAGATGCTGCCGCTTTCTTTCCGCGAGTATATAGCGGTGACAGGTATGGCAAAAGAGGAAGCTTTTGCAGAGTTTATGAAAACTGGCGGAATTCCGTATGTGGCAGTAATGAACCGTACGGATGAAAAAATAGATCAGTATTTGGAAGGAATCTACAACACCGTCATTGTAAAGGATATTGAGCAGCGACAGACAAGAAGAGAAAAAGAGAGTGGAAAACGAAAAATCACAGACATTGCGTTACTGAAGACAATTGCCAGATATCTGGCAAGCGTTATCGGCAGCCCGGTGTCTATGAAAAGTATAACTGATTATTTGATCTCAGCTGGCAGAAAAGTATCCCAAAACACAGTCAGCGATTATGTTGAAGCCCTGACAGAGTCTTTTGTTTTTTATCCTGTGGAGCGATTTGACATTGTAGGAAAGCAACTCTTAAAGGTCAACAATAAGTTTTACATGGTAGATATGGGAATCAGAAACCACATTCTTCCAAGAAAACGATACGATCTTGGATTTACCATTGAGAACATTGTGTATCTCGAACTTTCACGAAGGGGCGGCAAAGTCAATATCGGAAAATATGGTTCTACTGAAGTTGACTTTGTGACACAGAAGGAAGGCGTGCTTACCTATTATCAGGTGACCGCTGATATGACGGCGGAAGAAACCTTTGAGAGAGAGATGAGACCGCTGCGGAGCATTCAGGATAATTATGAAAAGATTGTCCTGACACTGGATCGTTTTTCGCTCGGAAATTACGACGGCATAAAAGTTATGAATGTCATCGACTGGCTTTTGGGATGAGGAATCTGCATCTGGGTTTGTACACACCCAACCAAGAAGTTCCAAAACACTCTGGTTCGTTATTCCATTCGACCAGAGCAACCACAGAGAAAAAGAAAATTCTTGAAGAAGAATTTGGCGTTGCAATGAACGAAGAACTGGAAAGAGAGGTGTTTGTTATGTGCAACCTTAGTCAAGGCGTGAAGGCCGAAGGCAGAGAAGAAGGCATTAACATTGGTGAGATGCGGATGTTGGTGCAGCTTGTCCGAGATGGTGATTTAAAAATAGAGCGCGCTGCTGAAAAGGCAAAAATGACAGTGGAGCAGTTTAAGAAAATGATGGAAAAGAGAAAAGGTACATGAGCAACTAATCGGAATGGCAAAGCGAATGTTGGAGGATGACATTCTTTCGCTTGAAAAGATTGCGGAGTATTCCGGTTTGGAGCTGGCAGAAGCAGAGAATTTGTAAAATATGAAAAGACTTAGAGAAGATGTTGCTATATTGACTAAAAATAAGAAAACACCAAAACTTAAACAAAAAACTTGATTAAAACTGAACAATGGGGTATACTAAACGTGGAGGTGTTTTAGATGAAGTTGCTGCGTGTCAAGGCGAGTCATTTTAAGAATTGCCAGGATGATACGGTTATTGATTTGGTCGCTAAGTCGAAAAAGACGACAGAAGACAAGGAATATGAGCTTCAGGAAATTGCTGAAGGCTTGTATGTGTACAGCATTGGAGCGTTTGTCGGAAAAAATGCTTCCGGTAAAACAACTGCACTAGAACTGCTGGATTGTTGCTATGATATTTTGGGCAAGTTTAGTCTGGAGAACAAGCACTATTCCTATGAGGGAATCAAACTAGAAATTATCTTTTTCCATGAAGGGTATGTATATAAATATGCAACAGAACTGAAAGCAGATCCAACATTAGCAAATCGAGCAACTTTTTCTAATCAGCATATCTACAAGAAAAAGTATTATAAAACTAAGCTGAGTTCGTTGTATACCGAGGACTTTGTTGAGCAAAAAAATCTAGGAGAGTTACCGGAAGATACGGCAAGCACTTTTTTTGTCTTAAAGAAAAAGCGAGTATCAGCTATTTTCTTCGGTAGCGATGGTATGGGAGCGGACACATACCAGATGGCATTCCGGCTGCTCAAAACCTATCATATACCAGATGAAATGCTTTCTGCGATTATTCGTATCTTTGATAGTAATATTCAAAGCATTCAGATGCTTGACGAACATAACTATCGTGTCAACATCTGCAATCAGGAAAAGCTTCTGTCGGACAAGGAACTTCTATATATGTTGTCCAGCGGAACGACAAAAGGTATCATCCTTTACACATTGGTTGTAGCTTCTCTCCAACAGGGGTTCGATTTGCTTATCGATGAGGCAGAGGCACATTTTCATAAGACACTTGTCGAAAATATGCTGAGTCTCTATATGGATAAAACAGTGAACAGACACGGGGCAACGCTGCTGTTTTCGACACATTATTGTGAAGTTTTAGATTTGTTTAACCGACAGGATAATATCTGGGTGTGTCAGTCAAGCGATAAGATTGCCATTAAGAATATGTATGAGTGTTTTGAGGTGAGATCTGGTTTGCTTAAGAGCAAGCGTTTTTATAATAACGCTTTCCAAACGGCGGTAAACTATGATGAACTCATGAATCTGAAAAGGAAGTTGATGAAATGAAGCTGTTGATCATGTGCGAGGGACCTAACGAGCTCAAAATCATCAACATCCTGCTGGAAAATCAAAAGCTGAAATTTACATCAGATGATTTGCTGGGCTTGGTCCCGTATCATGCACGTCAAATAAAATCCTCTGCTGCAGTTAAGGCGGCGTTGAACTTGTATCCAGATGAGGTACATGTACTGCGTATTGGCGATGGTCAAAATGAGAAACTGGAAATACCGTCTGCATACAAAGATAAAATAACGCTGGTTGAAAAGTATTGTACAAAGCCTGAGTTGGAGATGCTGCTCATTATATCTGAAGATTTAGCTGATGAGTATGAAAAAGTGAAATCCAAAACAAAACCAAAGACTTTTGCAAAAGCGAATATTCGATGCGGAAAAAGAAGATATGATAATAGTACAGCGTTCTACGAGGAGTACTTTGGTCAGAATTGCGAAAAGTTGGTTGCTGCTATAAAAGCGTATAAACAACACAATGGCTCACACAAGAAAGATGAACATTACTTGGCGGAGCTCTTGAAGTAATTATGTGAAGTGAGAGGCAGATGAAATGGCGGGTGGCCTTAAGTTGTTTGATTACAGAATGACGGAAAAAGAGCACATTCTGGCAGAGACCATAATCGAGATGACAGACAAGTCGGAACTTTTCCGTACTGGCCTTGAACATTTTGACTGGTCTGAGATAAAAGTTATCCCTACTGGAGATAGACCACACGATTTCAGCTATACCCTGAAACAAGAAGCTTGGATTGAATTGATTGATGCTGTCGCGGCGTACATTAAACTGAATCCGTCTGGAGAATGGCTGTCATCGGACAGCAGAACATATTACAAGGAAAATGGATTCCGTTATACGGATAGCCAGAAGAAAAAATTTTTGAAGACAGTAAGCGGTGGACTAACTGATTATATGTCAGACTGGTGGGAATGGACAAAAGACGGAAGGCCAGAGAATGTTTTATTTTTAAAGCGGTAATTTTATCATTTGAAAACGGGCAATCGTAGTATAGTGCAAATATAAGAAGTACTTTTCTATAAAAAATGAACAAGAGAAATGGAATGAAATCATAAATGGAAAATCTTTTCCAAGAAGAGTGTACATTATCAAAAGATAGTGTAGAAAGGTATGGTATTGCAATGAAAAAGCATGCACAAGAATGGGTTGCCGAAATTGAGCAGATGTTTATGGATAGCCTGTTTTTGTGGTAAAGTATAAGTACAATGAAAAACCAGATGAGGAATACATCGATTTGGCTCCGATTCTCAAAAATTTATATGTTGAAGTAGATAAGTTCTTGAATCCTATTATAATAATAGCAATCATTCTGGCTTCTATTTCGCGCTATCGACGTTTCTCTTGATTTGATAATCAAACAAATATAATGAATCTCTGGAGTGGGGAACTATGTATATTCAAAAAGTCAAACTTCAAAACTTTAGATCTTTTGGTGATGAAGGCATTTGCTTTTTATTCAATAAGGGAATCAATGCTGTGATTGGTGAGAATAACAACGGGAAAACGGCCTTGATAGATGCCATCCGAATTGCGTTTTCCTGTGTCCTATATAAAAAAGATATTTTCTTCAGCAAAACTGACTTTCATGTGAATGCGGCTGGAGAAAGAGCCGCATTTGCACAAATCGATGTGTACTTGAAAGATGTTCCTCAGAACTTGATAGAAATTTGGGATCCCATACAGCCTGATTGTGGAGAATTCCATGTTGTTTTCACATTGGAGAAGACCGCTGCAGGTACAGACAAGGTTAAGTATAGAGCGTGGGGTGGAAAGTGCGAAGGAAATCTGTTGTCTTCGGATACGCTTGAAGCTATTAATCTTGACTATTTAAGTGCATTGAGAGATGCCTCGAGCGAAATGAAACCTTCGCGTAACAGTAAACTTGCAGAACTGCTTGAGACCATCGCAAAGGAACCCAAAGATAAAGAGGCTTTGGTTGATAAATTGAGAACCGCAAATCAAGAAATCCTTCAAACAGAATCTTTAGGGAAAACAAAACAGGTTATTAACGAAAATCTTTTCTCTATCGAACAGGATCTAATGTATCAGAAGGTCGATTTGGGCCTTGTTGAACCAAGATTTGAATCTATTACGGCATCTCTGAGAACATGGATTGTTCCACGTTGGTGTTTCATGGGAGAAGACCATCAAAAATATGCCCAAGTAAGAGCTTTGGAATCTTCCGACAAATATAAAGCGTATATCCATGACCAAGAGTGTGGTCTGTATATCGATGTTGATTCCTTAATTGCTAAAAAAGAAGACTTAGATGATTCCTTGAAGGATGCCTTGGTGGGTTTGAAAAAGTATTCCTTTGAAATTTTTCAAAATGGGTTGGGATATAATAATCTTCTATTTATTTCGGCTGTTTTAGGGGATATGTCTTTTGAAAAAAGCGGTATCTATGAGAATGTGTTCTTGGTGGAGGAACCAGAGGCACATTTACATCCTCAATTGCAAGAATTGATTCTAAACTTCTTTATGAAAAATGTGCAGCAACATGAGAATATACAGGTTATTATGACTTCGCATTCTCCAACCATGGTTTCCAAAATTGGAACTAAGAATATCAATTTGATATATGAAAGCCAGCACAAGTTATATAATTATCCGCTGGTTAACTCATCCTTAACAGATGAGGAAAACGACTATTTAGAGAAATATCTGGATGTTACAAAATCTCAGCTTTTCTTTGCTAAAGGTGTGATTTTTGTTGAAGGAATTAGCGAGGCAATTTTAATTCCTGAGTTTGCAAAGCTGATCAATCGGCCACTAGATATGTACGCTGTAGAGCTTGTGAATATAAATGGTGTCGGATTTGCGCCATTCGCCAAAATGATAAAGGTCCCTGGTAAAAGCAGTGGATTTGCAAAAGCTTCAATTATTACAGATGATGATCGTTGTTCAAATAAAAACGAGCCAACATATATTTCTAAAGATTTAGATTATGATGATGATTTAACAGGGATAATTGATAAAATTGATCACGGGACGCCATCGACCAGATTTAACTCTATCACTGCTTTATGTGGTGACAATGTTGTAAAATGTTTCGGGGCAGTAAAAACATTTGAATATGCATTGGCGTTGGAACCGAATAATATTGAATATTTACTAGACGCAATATCTACGGTATATCCAGAAGCTGGACCTAAATTAAGAAAAAAAGTGAATGCGGAAGCCAGTCAGCAGCTCAAAGCGCTAATGATTTGGCTCTTTGTCCGTTCGAGAAACTCTGCAAAAGCACAAGTAGCGCAGGCTTTAGGACGCATACTGCAAAAGCAACATCAGGATGATAAAAATGGAGTGACATCACCTTTTGTGGTTCCCAAATACATAAAAGACGCAATCTATAACGTGACGCGAAGGTTGTCTGGTGCAGAGGAATAGCTATGTTTGATTTTACTACAGAACAGGTTGAATTTCTCGAGTCTTCAGGTAAAGTAGTATTGCATGCCTGCCCGGGGAGCGGAAAAACGACAATAGTTGCACGAAAACTGGCTAACTATTTACAATGTTGGAATCGACCTCATCAAGGAATAGCGGTTCTTTCGTTTACTAATGTTGCCAGTGACGAAATCCGTCACCAAGCGACTGAAATGCTTCCTGAAGGATACTGCGTTGATGACCCTCATTTTATAGGGACACTGGATAGCTTCATCGACAATTTTATTTTTTTGAGGTTTGGGTATTTATTGCAGAAAAAACCTAAAAGACCAGTAATTACATCGCCTGATGTTGTTAATTCGTATCAATTCTGGAGAAAAAGTTGTTACACAAATTGCTTGTCACATATCGGTGATTTTAGATGGAATTCAAATGGAAAATTAACTAAGAACGGAAAAGATATAATCTGCACTGGAACGCAGCAATATGCCCCTCCGTGTATCCAGTTCAAAAAGAGATTACTAGAAAAAGGCCTATTCTTTCAAGACGAAGTTTCAGGACTGGCATGTATTCTCCTGGAAAGGTATCCTGAAATCGCAAAAAGCATTGCGTTAAGATTTCCTGTTATTATTTTGGACGAGGCACAGGATACTTCAGAAGAACAAATGAGGATATTGGATTTACTGTGTGCAGCAGGTTTGGAATCAATGTATATTGTAGGGGATCCAGATCAAGCAATTTATGAATGGCGAAATGCAAATCCAGAATCATTTCTGGAAAAGATGCATGACTCAGAATGGACACAGTTGGTTTTATCTGAGAATTTTAGAAGTTCGCAAATGATATGCAATGCAACTTATATTTTCTCTGATACTAATAAAGATAAAAAGGCCAATAACGCATCTGGACCATTTGCGACCTATAATAAAAAACCAGTGTTGTTCTTGTATGACAAAGACACAGCAGAAGATTTGATTATTCAAAGGTTCAAAGAAGAGTGCACTGCATGTGACATATCTGTTTCTCCTGATAAAGTTGCAATCGTAACAAGAAGCAAAATTCATTCGGATGACAGTATAGATAATCTCTGGAAAACGCCGGAAACAGAGTTGTTGGCAAGAGCTTCTTTTGAGTGGATGTGCGACAATAGGAAAAAAGCATATGTGTTTTGCGAGAGAGCGTTATTTCAGATGGTCGTCAAAGATTTGAAAGACATAGATGTTTCTATCGAATGGGACGTATCTCAAATTATACAATATGCAAAATGGAAACAAGTTGTTATTGAAATTCTTATAAGACTTCCTTCAGCGGATGAAGAATGCGGTCAATGGGTGACTAATAGTAGGGATATTGTACATAAAATACTTGTATCTCATAATGTGGCCATGCGTGATGGTATAACTATGAACGATGCAATAAAAATCAAAACAAGAGACAAAAAACATCCAGACTTCAGGAAAATACCGATCAGATGCTACTTTGAGATAAAATCGAAGGCTGAATATACATATTCTTCGATTCATGGAGTAAAAGGAGAAACTTTCGATGCTCTCATGCTCTTGATACATGGAACAGTAGGAAATACATTAACACCGTCATTTTTGGCTAATGGAAAGACGAATACAGAATTGATGCGCATTGCATACGTCGCAATGACACGCCCCCGAAAACTTCTTGTTGTTGCAATGCCCAAAAACAAGGCAAAACTTTCTAACCGGTTCCCACCGGATAAATGGGATTATGTCGAATTATAAATAATATCAGAGGTTTGAAATTGGAGAAAGAAATATTATAGTATGACGAAGTGTTTTGCTGTGGAATTTCTTTCTTCAAAAAGCACTGCATGGTGAAGAAAAAACGTCAACTGAGTTTGAACGTCAAGTGTAATAAACAGGACTCTTCTGAAGTGATTCGAAACGAGTAAAACTCAACTGAAAAACGGTTATTTGGGCGAATTGACGTGTTTGATAATGCGTTGATTCGCTCTTTTTTACCCCGCCGGGGGCCGGGGTTACTTCTCTACGGTGAAGTCACACGGAGACCGGTGGCCCCTTTTGCGTGAAAAACCGCAAAATTTATAGGCCGGGGGTCAGAGGATTAACGGCGCAAAATGAAACAGGAAAACGTACAGGCATCGAAGATTTGGTTCCGGTGCCATTCTTTTTTTCCGAAATGAACCAAAGTGTGTGAAACCTCTCGTAAACAGGGAGCTTTCGCACATTTTAGCTTGTTCCGGGAGGAGCAGGGGCGAGCGAGAATCGGCCGCCGCAACAACAATCCAACCTGGCGGGGTGGTGCCGATTTCTACTTCGCCGCTTTTCACATGAATTATGAGATTTTTCTAAGAAACCGCCGAAAAAACGGCGAAAAATGAGAGTGGGGTGAGGGCAGATGGAAGATGACACGGCTGAGATGATAAGGGACATGGCTTTTTCCTTCTGTCCTCAGTGCGGTACAGCCATTGTACCGAATCATAAAGGCAGACCGAAAAAAGTTCTGCTCACCGGAATGCCGGTCACGGTGGAACAACACCCACCCGAAGCCGGAGAACTGGAAGACCGTGCGGTCAAAGATCTGCCCGGTGTGCGGCAGGGAGTTTTCCTATCGGCATCAGTACGGGTTGGAACGGAAATATTGCAGTCGGGCTTGTGCCAACCGGGGCAGGAAGAAGGAGGCGAACAGGAGTGAGTAAGAAAATTATCGGTGTGTATCCGATGTTCAACACCGGGGGTATCTGTGTACATGCGATTGACGATGCGGAAGATAAGGTCTTGGCATCTGTGAATGGGGAAAACCCGGAATGGTGCGAGATGGCTGAACAGCCGCAGGAAGATGGAGATGAAATGGAGTCGGGCTTTTTGTTCGGTTCCTTTTTCGTGGCGTTTTCAGGGGTCATTCGCATGGGAATGGATTGAATTTCAAAAAGGCGAAGTTGCCCATGATATTACATTGGTGAGTGTGATATAATATGGTCAACTGAGAAAAACTACGATAACTAAAGACTTTTTTTACGGCTTGAGTTGTTCTTTAAAAGTTTTATTTGTTGAAAAACTGCAAGAAGGCCGTGTGACAATTGAAGAAGCAGCGGAAGATGCTGGAATGACAGTAGAGGAATTTAAGAAAGTGATGGAAAACACCTCTCTGCAGGCGGTCTAAGAAAAAACATATAGAGTAAACTGTTAAGCCCTACAAGGCTCAGATCGGTTCGATACCGACTGAAAGCCTTGTAGGGC
>OGYE01002477.1_pt1 | contig 11248 bp, 9 predicted proteins | sample 1576471 | NCBI WGS metagenome assembly OGYE01 (sample SAMEA3541532, study PRJEB24748) | human gut metagenome | biome: human gut; feature: human-associated habitat; material: faeces | place: China | collected 2012
AGGAGGAAAACATCATATTAAAAAAAGCGCTTGCCATAATGACTCCACGCTCAGGCGCTGATGCCGGAAACGGTGCAGTCTCCGGAACTGTTTGCCACAGCCACTGCCTGGTATTCCGCATCCGGCAGGGTCACTGTGATCTTCGCCCGTGGAGCGGAAAACGGGTGGAATCCGAAACGGGTGAAGCTGTACCACGGCTCGTTGTTGGAACTCATCTGAATGTGCAGAGTGTCATTTTCGACGGTGACGCTGTAGCTGTCCTCCGGGACATTCTTTGCGGCGACGGAAAGCGCACTGCCGTTCTGCACGGTCACATCGGCGCTTTCAATATCCATCAGCACGGAGGAAAAAGCACCGTCCGGGGTGTCGGTATAGTCGGTGAGATCCAGCATTTTCATGTAGCGTTTCTGATCCAGTGCGCCGGCATGGACGGCTGCGCCGCAGCAGATCGCTCCGGCACAGAGCAGGCTGACACCGGTGATGATCCAAGGTTTCATTTTCATTTCTGGTCACTCCTTTTGGTCGTATTAACTGCCTGCTCCAGCTGTGCAAACTGCGCCGCCGGCAGGGTAATGGTGATATCGTTTTCGCTGTGGCGCTGAAACAGCTGCCATTGCCGCCGCAGGGAAAGCACCGAGCCATTCCGGGATGCGGAAAGCGGCTGGCTCGTCCGGACGGAAAAGGTGTTTCCCGGACAGATGCAGAGCTGTTCCAGCTGGATGGTTCTCGGTTTTTGCAGAGAAATTTCTAAGATTTGCAATGATAAAAAGATTACAAATATTATTGTGGCTGTTCCGTCTTGCGAAGAAGAGGAAAAGCGCAAAATCCTTGATTATTGCTCGGAAACTACTTGTAAAATCAAGATAATTCCTTATTTGAGCGAGCTTTTGTTTGACGATAAGCACACAGAGCTTATTTCACAGGCTAAAGAAATTAAAATTGCAGACTTACTTGGCAGAAAGCCGATTGAATTTGATAAAAAAGAAATAAAAGAATTGGTTACGGGAAAAATCTGTATGGTTACAGGCGGCGGCGGTTCTATAGGCAGTGAGCTTGTAAGACAGATTGCAAAGTATTCGCCTAAGCAGGTAATTATTGTTGACATATACGAAAATAACGCATATGATATTCAGCAGGAACTTGTGCTTGAGTACGGCAACAAACTTAATCTTGTAACTTTGATTTCATCTATCCGTGATTACGACAAAATGGAACTGATATTTAAAACATATCGTCCTCAGCTTGTATTTCACGCAGCTGCCCACAAGCATGTTCCTCTTATGGAAACCGTGCCGGAAGAGGCAGTTAAAAATAATATTTTCGGTACTTTTAATGTTGCAACACTTGCAGAAAAGTACAAAGCCGATAAATTTGTGATGATTTCAACCGATAAGGCTGTAAATCCGACCAATGTTATGGGTGCAACCAAAAGAGCATGTGAAATGATAATTCAGCACAAGGCTCAGCACAGCACTCATACCGAATTTGTAACCACTCGTTTCGGTAATGTTCTTGGGTCAAACGGTTCGGTTATTCCCCTGTTCAGGCGTCAGATTGAAAGCGGTTCACCTGTAACCGTTACTCACCCTGACATAATCAGATATTTTATGACTATTCCCGAGGCTGTTTCGCTTGTTCTTGAGGCAGGCGCTATGGCTCACGGCGGCGAGATTTTTGTTCTTGATATGGGTGCGCCCGTAAAGATTACAACTCTTGCCGAAAATCTCATTCGTATGTACGGCAAGATTCCATATAAAGATGTTCCGATTGTTTTCACGGGATTAAGACCGGGCGAAAAACTTTTTGAGGAACTTTTGATGGACGAAGAAGGACTTAAGTCTACCGCAAACGAAAAGATATTTATCGGTAATCAGATAAATATCAATTCCGCAGAACTGCTCAAAAAACTTGATGAGCTTAAAGTTGTTGCTAACAGCAACGACAGCGAAAAAACGGTAGAACTTCTTGCGGATCTTGTACCTACTTTTAACCATAAGACAAACTGATATATTTATTCATCAGCAAAGGAGAGAATACATAATGTGTGGTATTGTTGGATATGTTGGACCTAAAGACTGCAGTGATGTGCTTGTAAGCGCACTCACAAAGCTTGAATACAGAGGTTATGATTCAGCGGGTATAGCTGTTTTTGGAAAAAACGGCATTGAAACAGTTAAAACAAAAGGTAAACTTAAAAATCTTGTTGACAAGATGGCAGTTGAGGGTAAACCGGAGGGTCATGTAGGTATAGGCCATACAAGATGGGCAACTCACGGTGAGCCGTCAGATGTAAACTCACATCCGCACAGCGGCGCAAGAGTTACCATTGTTCATAACGGAATTATTGAAAATTACATTGAATTAAAAGAATTTTTAACATCAAAGGGCAGAACTTTCCTCAGTGATACAGACACCGAGGTTGTTGCACAGCTACTTGATTATAAGTATAACGGAAATCCGCTTGAAACTATCGACAGCGTAATGGCTGAACTTAAGGGTTCTTTTGCTCTCGGTATTATGTTCAAAGATTTCCCGGACAGAATTTTTGCCGTAAGAAGAGAGAGTCCGCTTATTGTTGGCGTAGCTGACGGCGAAACCTTTATTGCGTCCGATGTTCCTGCAATTCTTAAATACACAAAGAATTACTATCTTCTCGACCATGATGAGATTGCTACACTTACAGCAGACGGCGTTTCATTTGTAGATGAGCACCTTGACCCTATCGAAAAAGAGTTAAAGGTTGCGGATTGGGATATGGAGGCTGCCGAAAAGGGCGGTTATCCGCATTTTATGATTAAAGAAATCAAAGAACAGCCGGAAGCTATCAGAACCACCGTTGCTCCGAGAGTAAGAGCTGGATTGCCTTGCCTTGAAGAATGCGGTATTACACTCGAAAAATTAAGAGAATTTAAATCAATTTCGGTTGTTGCCTGCGGTACAGCTATGCATGCCGGTCTTGTAGGTAAATATATTATCGAAAGTATTGCGAGAGTACCTGTTACAGTTGATATTGCGTCAGAGTTCAGATACAGAAATCCTATTGTAGGTGAAGGCGACCTTGTAATTATTATTTCACAGTCGGGTGAAACTGCCGACAGCCTTGCCGCAATGCGCCTTGCAAAGCAGAAAGGAGCAACTACTCTTGCTATTGTAAACGCAAAGGGAAGTTCAATTGCACGAGAGGCGGATATGCTTATTTACACTCTTGCAGGCCCTGAAATTTCTGTAGCGTCGACAAAAGCGTATATTACACAGCTTTCCGTTATGTATCTTTTTGCCTTTGAGCTTGCTCTTGCAAAGGAAACTGTAAGCGAAGCAGAGTGCAAAAGACTTGTGTCTGCACTTCTTAAAATGCCGGAAGCTGTTAAGTATGTTATTGAAACAACAGAGGAAAAATGCAAGTATGTAGCGACAAAACTTATCACAACAGACAGCTTGCTCTACATTGGCAGAGGTCTTGACTATGCTCTTTCAATGGAAGGTTCGCTTAAACTTAAGGAAGTATCATACATTCACTCCGAGAGCTATGCGGCAGGTGAATTAAAGCACGGTACAATTTCTCTTATTGAGGACGGTATGCCTGTAATTTCTGTTGCAACACAGAGTGACCTTATTGCAAAAACTATCAGTAATATTGTTGAGGTTAAGTCGAGAGGTGCTATGAATATTCTTGTTTGCTCGGAGGCTTGTGCAAGAACTCTTGAGGACGGTATTGCGGATTATGTTATTAAAGTTCCGCAGACAGATGAACTTCTTATGCCGATTTCTGCGGTTGTTCCGCTCCAGATTCTTGCTTATTACACAGCGGTCAATAAGGGTAATGACCCTGATAAGCCAAGAAACCTTGCAAAATCAGTTACTGTTGAGTAATTTACAAAAATAAACATTAGAAATTTTATTTTAAAAACCAAGTGACAAAATGGCTGTCACTTGGTTTTTGTTTTCTTTATTGGAAAAAACAAACGCTTTAGCGCTTTAAATTTCAAAAAATTCTCTTAAAACGCCGCCTTGCACTTGTATTTTTTACTTGTATTATGTATAATAATTGATGTATATGGATTTATTGACAGAATATTCTGTTTTTTCGGAGGCTTTTAGTATGACAGCTAAAAATATAAAAAAATTTTTTACCGCATTTGTTTGTGCGGCACTTGTTGCTTGTACTGCCGTTGTTTGCAGTGCGGCGGGCAGTAAAATACAGATTGAAAAACTTGATAATATGACAATTCAACTGCCCGACAATATGCTTGGCATAACAAGGGACAGCAAGAGTACCGACAAGTATTTTTCCGTTTTCGGACTTGATTATGACAAAACAATGTCTGATTTCAAGAGCAGTGATATTTTTATGCAGGCTATGGATAATCAGGCAACCACGACGGTCACGGTTACTATGACACGCAACGGTGACAGCGAGGGTATTAAGAATTATAAACTTCTTTCGGACGAAAAGCTTTATGAAGTGAGAGAAAGTTTTATTTCTCAAGAGGAATATATCAGTTGCACGCCGGATCAGGCGCAAGACCTTGTATGGCTTATGTTTGACCTTAATGTAGAGAGCGGCAGTGACAGAATCAAGACTTATCAGGCAAACACCGTTTATGACGGAATGAGTATTAATATTACTATTCAGCATAACGGCGGCGATGTTACATCTACCGATTATCAAACTTTAAAGTCAATTCTTTCAACCGTTACTTTTAATGCAAAAGCTGACCCGGAAAGCGACTTTACAAAATATGTTTACATAGGTATAGTTGCTGTTGTTATTATTCTTTTTATCATAGTTATGATTGCAGGTAAAAAGACAAGAAAGAAAAACAAAAAGAGCAAAAACGAAAAAATTTTGCGAGAACTTACCGATAAATACAAATCAAACAATAAACCTGTAAAAAAATTACAGGAAGATGATGTTGTCAGCATTCATCAGGCTTATGATGAGTTAAAAGAAGAAAACAACGACATAAACAGCGGCAGAAAAGACGATGACCTCTTTGACGATTACAAGGACATTGACGAAGAAGAAGTAAAGGTTAAGATTTACGAAAAGCCGACAGTTTCGGATTATGAAATTGACGAAATAGTAAATGAGAGCAAAGAAAGGCTTAAGAATGAGGGCGCAGATGTTGAAGTAATAGAAACAAGTGCCGAAAAACTTGAGCCGCAGGAAGTAATTGAAGACCGACTTGAAGAGGCTAAGGAGGATTTACAGACCGAAGAGGTTGTTCAAACCGTGGCTGTTGACGAACCCGAAGATGAAAACGATGCTGAAGAAAACTCGAAAATAACCGAGGAGGCAGATGCGGATGCTACCGATGCAACCGTTGAAAATCAATCGGAAGAAAAAGTAATTTCGGACGACGGAAATTACGAAGAAGCTGCACAGGCAGAAATTTCAACAGAAGAAGAACCAACAGACGAAATAGAGGAAACAATTGAAGAAGTTGAATCTGAATACGAAGAAGAAACGGAAGATGAAGTCAAAGAAGAAAACGAGGAAGAACTGAGAAGAGAGGCTGAAAAAAATACAGCCGATGATTTTGATGAAGGTTATGATTTCTTTGAGGAAAAGCCGAGAAGAATTGTAGGTATCATTGATGTTGACAGTTCAGACCTCAAAAATGCGGTCGATTACGATGTTCTTTCAGAGGAAGAAAAGCGTGCCGTAGAGGTTGAAACCGCTGTGGATAACGATAAGACAGAAAGCTTTATTGCGGCTGCGGAAAAAGCAGGTAACGGAATAAAGAATTTCTTTGTACACTGCGGATATTTCTGCACAAATGTTTCAAGACTTATAAAGCGTAAGCATGCTTCTAAAAAGCGTAAAAAAGCTGAACTCGAACGCAGAGAAAGAGAGCGTGTGAGAAAACAGCAGGCTGCGCAAAGGCGTGACGGCAACGGTCTTGTAAAGGTACACAGCGCCACACAGAGAAGACCGCAACCTAACGGCAGAGCATCTCAGTCAGCTCACAGAACACCAAACAGAAAACCACAGCAGAACAATAACAGAAGAAAGTAATCAGAGGTGATTAAAATAAATACTTTAGTAATTAAAAACGCACACATAGTTTCACCGTCAGACGGACTTGACAAAGTTGCCGATGTTCTTGTAAAAGACGGCAAAATCACAAAAATTGCAGAGAACATCTCTACAGAGGGCAATGTGATTGATGCAGACGGCTTAACACTTATTCCAGGTCTTGTGGATATGCATGTACATCTTCGTGACCCCGGTCAAACTCACAAAGAGGATATTATAACAGGCTGTAAAGCAGCTGCTGCGGGCGGTGTTACAAGTTTACTTGCAATGCCTAACACAATCCCTACTACGGATAATGCCGAAACCGTAAAATATATTCTTGACAAGGCAAAGAATGCCGACGCCAATGTTTATGTGGCAGGCAGTATTACAAAGGGACTCAAAAGTCTTGAACCGACCGATATTGAAGAACTTAAATCAGCAGGTGCAATTGCTCTTTCGGATGATGGCAGACCGGTTGAAAACACAAAGTATTTAAGCGAGGCAATGAAAAAAGCTCCGCAGCTCGGTATGACGGTTGTTGCACACTGCGAGGATCTTTTCCTTGCAGACGGCGGTAAAATCAACGGCGGCGAAGTAAGCAAAAATCTCGGCGTAAAGGGTATTCCTGCCGCAGCAGAGGATTGCGGTACCGCAAGAGAAATTGCACTTGCGGCGGCGCTTGATGTGCCGATACACATTTGTCATGTCAGCACAAAGACAAGCGTTGCACTTGTAAGAGATGCAAAGAGAAGAGGGGTTAAGGTTACTGCAGAAACCGCACCGCACTATTTCTCAATGACAGAAAAAGAATTGCTTGCAAAGGACGCAGATTTCAGAATGAATCCGCCTCTCCGCACACATGAAGATGTTGTTGAAATAATAAGCGGTCTTAAAGACGGTACGCTTGACGCTATTGCAACCGACCACGCACCGCATACACCGGAAGAAAAGTCCGATTTTGAAAAAGCACCGAACGGTTCTATCGGTATGGAAACTTCATTTGCGGTATCATACACATATCTTGTAAAAACAGGACTTCTTACAATTTCGGAGCTTGTTGAAAAGATGAGCACAAATCCTGCCGAAATTCTCGGAATCAATGCAGGACATATCAAAGTCGGTGCGCCTGCAGACCTTGCACTCGTTGATTTGAACGAAGAATGGGTTGTTGATGTAGATAAATTGCACGGCAAGAGTAAAAATACTCCTTTCAAGGGCAAAACGCTCTGCGGAAAGGTTAAATATACAATTTTGGGCGGGAAAACCGTATTTGAAGATAAATAATCGGAGCGCTCGCAGATTAAAGGAGATTTGGCAAAATGGCACAAAAAGGTGATTTGTTATCAGTAAGAGAAGATATACGAGTTGTTGACGCTACAATTCGTGACGGCGGACTTTGTAATAATTTTGAGTTCCCCGACGAATTCGTAAAGGCTTTATACAAAGCAAATGTTAAAGCCGGTGTTGATTATATGGAGTTCGGCTATAAGGCATCTAAGGAACTTTTCAACGAAAAAGATTTTGGTAAGTGGAAGTTCTGTAACGATGACGACATAAGAGAAGTTGTTGGCGAAAACAATACAGACCTTAAGATTGCAGTTATGGCTGATGTTGGCAGAACAGATTTTAAGAATGACATTCTTCCAAAGAACGAAAGTCCGATTGACCTTGTAAGAATTGCAACATATATCAACACAATTCCTGCGGCAGTAGAAATGATTGAGGACTGCGCAAAGAAAGGCTATGAAACCACAATCAACATTATGGCTGTTTCAAAGGCGAGAACAGAGGATATTATTACAGCTCTTGATATTCTCGGCAAAAGCCCTGTAAACGCATTTTATATTGTAGACAGCTACGGTGCTCTTTACCCTGAGGAGGCAAGAAAGTTAGCTGAATTATATTGCTCATACGGTGAAAAGTACGGCAAGTCAGTCGGTATTCATGCACACAACAACCAGCAGCTTGCTTTCGCAAATACTATTGAGGCTATGACACAGGGTGTCAGCTACCTTGACGCAACAGTAGACGGTATGGGCAGAGGTGCAGGCAACTGCGCACTTGAGCTACTCTTAGGTTTCCTCAAAAATCCTAAGTACAAGGTTGACCCGATTCTCAAGATGCTTGAGTTTACACAGCAGTTCAGAGAAAGCGGAGTTAAGTGGGGATATGATGTTCCTTATATGCTTACAGGTCAGTATAACACTCACCCTCGTCCGGCTATTTCGTTTGTTAAAGATGACAGAAAAGATTATACAAACTTTGCTCACGAGCTTTTTGACATTATCAACAGCTGATGCAGCATATAATGAGATTAAATCCATCTCCGTTTGCAATGATTGAAAACAGAGAAAAAACCATTGAGTTAAGACTTAATGACGAAAAACGCAGACTGGTTAATATCGGAGATGAAATTACTTTTATAAATACGGAAGACAACCGAAAAACATTAAAAACGGAAATTGTAAATATTTATAAATTTAAGTCTTTTGAAGAATTATACGCTGTTCTTCCTTTACTTAAATGCGGGTATACAAAGGAAGATGTAAAGACTGCCACACCCGAAGATATGCTTGCATATTATTCGGCAAAACAGCAGGAAAAATACGGCGTATTGGGAATAGAGATAAAAGTAATATCGTAAGCGTTATTACTGAATTTAAAAGGAGAGTAAAAAATGGCATTTGACAGACTTATTGATAAAATCGCAGAAATGCAGAATCCTACAGTTGCAGGTCTTGATCCAAAGCTTGACTATGTACCTGAATCTATTAAAGAGGAGTGCTTTGCAAAGTACGGCAAAACTCTTGAGGGTGCGGCTGCCGCTTTGTTTGAGTTTAACAAGGCTCTTATTGACGCTCTTTATGAGGTAGTTCCTGCAATCAAGCCACAGGCTGCTTACTACGAAATGTACGGTTGGCAGGGCGTTAAGGCACTTGCAGACACTATCGCATATGCAAAGTCAAAGGGTATGTTTGTTATTACAGACGGTAAGCGTAACGACATCGGTACAACAATGGAGGCTTACGCTGCCGCTCACCTTGGCTCAACCACAGTTGCAGGCGAAGAGGTAGAGGCTTTTGGTGCAGACGCACTTACAGTAAACGGTTATCTCGGCACAGACGGTATCAAACCGCTTGTTAATATCTGCAAGAGCGGTGATAAGGGCATTTTTGTACTTGTTAAGACATCTAACCCAAGTTCAGGCGAATTACAGGATAAGAAACTTGATGACGGCACAACCGTTTATGAGCAAATGGGTAAAATGTGCGAAGAGTGGGGAACAGAGCTTGAGGGCAAATACGGTTACTCGGGTGTCGGCGCAGTAGTCGGTGCAACATATCCTGAACAGCTTGCCGAAATGAGAGCTAAATGTCCGCACACATTTTTCCTTGTACCGGGTTACGGTGCACAGGGCGGCGGTGCAAATGATGTTAAAAACGCATTTGATGAAAACGGTCTTGGTGCAATCATCAATTCAAGCCGTGGTATTATGTGCGCATGGAAAAAACAGGGCATTACCGAGAATGATTTTGCAAAGGCTGCTTACAACGAGGCGGTTCGTATGCGTGACGAAATTATCGGCTGCATAGGCAAAATTAAGAAATAATACAATAAATTGTTGTTTTTATGTATTAAACACAAAATATTGTTGACTTTGCTAAAAGTTGGCGGTATAATTTAATAGTCAGTATTAGTTAAAACTGTAAATAAAATATATTTTCAAGGGAGATTTTTAATATGGCAAGAGTATATAACTTTTCTGCCGGTCCTTCAATGCTTCCGGAGGCAGTATTAAAGACAGCAGCAGATGAAATGCTTGATTATCATGGCAGCGGACAGAGTGTAATGGAAATGTCACACCGCAGCAAAACATATGATAAAATCATTAAGGACGCCGAAGCTTTACTTCGTGAGATTATGAACATTCCTGACAATTACAAGGTTATGTTCCTCCAGGGCGGCGGTTCTACACAGTTTGCTATGGTAGCACTCAACTTTATGAACAAGAACAACAAGGCAGACTACATAATTACAGGTCAGTGGGCTAAAAAGGCTTACAAAGAGGCTGCTCGTTATGGCGACGCTAAGGCTGTTGCTTCTTCAGAGGATAAAACTTTCTCTTATATTCCTAAGACAGATAAGTCAATGTTCAGAGAGGACGCTGACTATGTGTATATTTGTATGAACAATACTATTTACGGTACTGTTTATCATGAACTTCCGGATACAGGCGATATTCCGCTTATTGCAGATATTTCATCTTGTATTCTTTCAGAGCCTATTGATGTAACTAAGTTTGGCGCACTCTTTGCAGGTGCTCAAAAGAATATGGCTCCTGCAGGTCTTACAATCGCTATTGTTCGTGAGGATCTTATCGGCAATGCTATGGACATCTGCCCGACAATGCTTAACTATAAGACTCACGCTGACGCAGATTCACTTTTCAACACACCTCCTTGCTACACAATTTATATTGCAAAGCTTGTTCTTGAGTGGATTAAGAATGAGGTTGGCGGTCTTGATAAGATGAAAGAGCTTAACGAGAAAAAGGCTAAACTTCTTTATGACTTCCTTGATAATTCAGAACTCTTTAAGGGTACTGTTGTTCCTGAGGATCGTTCACTTATGAATGTTCCGTTCGTAACAGCTCATGGAGCTGCTGGCGGTCGCCGCCCCGCTTCACGGCCTCCATCATCAGGTTTTCGGTGGCCATGAAGGGCAGGTACTCCCGGAGAGTGCGATCCACCACCGTCTCGTTGACCCGAAGGCCCGATGCTACGTTCTGGCACAGCCGCAGGATGGCGTCGGCGCAGAGGAATCCCTCCGGCAGGGCGATGCGGCGGTTGGCGGAGTCGTCCAGCGTGCGCTCCAGCCACTGGGTGGAGGCAGTCATGGGGGCGTTCATGGCATCGGCCATGAGGTAGCGGCTCAGGGAGCAGATGCGCTCGCAGCGCATGGGGTTGCGTTTGTAGGCCATGGCGGAGGAGCCGATCTGGCTGTCCTCAAAGGGCTCCTCCAGCTGGCGATCGTGCTGCAGCAGGCGGATGTCTCCGGCCATGCGATAGGCACTCTGGGCGATGGAGCTGAGGCAGCTCAGGATGCGGCTGTCCACCTTGCGGGGGTAGGTCTGGCCGCACACGGGGAAGCACTCCGAAAAGCCGAACTCGGCGGCGATGCGGCGGTTCATCTCGTCGATCTTCGCGCCGTCGCCGTCAAAGAGGT
>OGYE01002480.1_pt1 | contig 11237 bp, 9 predicted proteins | sample 1576471 | NCBI WGS metagenome assembly OGYE01 (sample SAMEA3541532, study PRJEB24748) | human gut metagenome | biome: human gut; feature: human-associated habitat; material: faeces | place: China | collected 2012
ATATAATTCCAATATTTGTACCACATTTAGGATGTCCAAATGATTGTGTATTTTGCAACCAAAAATCAATAAGTGGACAAAAAAAGAACATAACAAAAGAAGAAGCTAAAAAAACAATAGACAATTTTTTGGAAAATATAAAAGAAAAAGATTCAAAAAAAGAAATAGCTTTTTTTGGAGGAAGTTTTACAGGAATAGATGAAAAGAAACAAGAAGAATTACTACAAATAGCATATGAATACATAAAAAATGGACAAGTAGATAGTATACGAATATCAACAAGACCAGATTATATTAACAAAGAAATTCTAAAAAGACTAAAAAAATACAAAGTAAAAACAATCGAATTAGGGGTCCAATCAGCAAATGACTATATTTTAGGAAGAGCAAATAGAGGACATAATTTTAAAGATGTAGTAAAAGCATCAAAACTAATAAGATGGTATGGCTTTAATTTAGGACATCAAATGATGGTTGGATTGCCTGATAGTAGTAGGATTGATGAAATAAATACAGCAAAAGCATTAATAAAATTAAAACCAAAAATGATAAGAATCTATCCAGTACTAGTAATAAAAGGAACAAAACTAGAAAAAGAATATCAAGAAGGAATATATGAACCATTATCAGTAGTTCAAGCTGTTGAGACTTGTAAACAATTAGTAAGAATGTTTAATGACAAAAAAATAGATGTAATAAGAGTTGGACTTCAAAACACAGAAGAAATCTGTGAACCTGGAAGCCAACAAAGCGAAGTGGTAGCGGGACCATTTCATCCAGCATTTAGACAATTGGTTGAATCAAGTTTATGGTATGATGCAATTGTTGAAAAAATAAAAAAACTCAATGTGAAAGTAAAAGAAGTTGAAGTTACAGTAAATCCAATAGATGCAAACAATGTTATTGGACATAAAAGAGAAAATATAAAAAAACTCCAAGAATTATATGAAGTAGATCTAATTGTAAAACAAGATAAAGATGTAAGACAAGGAAAATCAAAAATAGAAATAACAAAAACTTATAATGATTTTTTGGATGGAAATGAAAAAACTATTATCCATTAACTATTGTATAAAATCACCTAAAATTACCATAATAGTAATAAAGGTGATTTTTTTATGGAAATAAGTCAAAAAAGAGTTAAAAAATTTTTGATAGAAATAATAGAAACAATAGTTGGTGCAATAATAATGGCAATAGCAACATCACTATTTTTATTACCAAATCAACTATCATCAGGAGGATTTGCAGGTATTGCAACAATTTTATATTATTTTTTAGATATTCCAATGGGAACAACAATATTAGCAATAAATGCACCATTATTTATATTTTCTGCATATAAATTAGGAAAAGAGTTTGTAATAAAATCATTTATAGGAACAGTAACATTTTCATTTGCAATAGATTTGTTTGACAAAATAACACCATTAACTCAGGATAGGTTTTTAGCATGCATTTATGGTGGGATAATAATTGGATTAGGGACTGCCATAATACTAAAAGCAAATTCTTCAACAGGTGGATCAGATTTAATAAGTATGTTAGTAAAAAAATATAATAATAATATTAGAACAGGAAATGTGATAATAATAGTTGATGTTCTAATTGTTGGACTAAATATTTTATTTTTTAAAGAAATAGAAATTGGATTATATTCAGCAATTGCAATATATTTAATGGGAAAAATGATAGATATAGTTTTTGAAGGAATTTATTTTACTAAATTAGTTATTATAATTTCAAATAAAAATCAAGAAATTGCAGAAGAAATTGGAGAAAAAGTCGGAAAAGGCACAACAGGGTTATATGGAAAAGGAATGTATAAAGATGAACAAAAATTAGTGCTTTTGTGTGCAGCATCAAGAGGAGATGTTTCAAGAGTTAAACAAACAGCAAAAAAAATAGATCCAATGAGCTTCATAATAATTGCTAATGCAAGAGAAGTAGTAGGATTAGGCTTTAAAAAATAAAAAAATAGAAAAGCTAACAATTTTGCTTTTTTATTTTTCAATATCAGAATCACTTAATCCTACTGTTTTTTTGTCTTCACGTGTTTCATTATGTAATACTTCTTGATTTAAGAAAGAAGTATATACATTTCTAATGAATTGCACCATTTTAGTAGTACTTTTTTCTGCATTAGGTATATTCTCTAAGTAATAATTAACACAATTATCCATAGCCTTTTTAAATGCAAAATAAGCATCAGCACTTTTAAATAATTGCTTTTTTAAAGGCACTTTCTGGAAGTTAGCTTCTTCTTTTAAAGCTCTAATATATTTTATAGCATCAGTTGTGCTAGTTTTCGGAATAGTCTGATTATCATGCAAAGAATAAGATGATAATTGAAAACCACTATTAGGATCCTTAATGTTTACAGAAGCATTTACTTTATCTACAATAGAATTAATTTTTGGTTTTATAACATTACTCATTTCCCTAGGATATAAACATAAATAATTACCTCCACCTTGACTAAGAAAAAACACATTATTATCAGAAGAATCAAATGCAGAATCATTAAAATTTAATCCATTTTTGGCTTCTTGGCATAAGATATCATTAGTTTTATTAAGTCTATTATCACTAAATGTATGATCATAAGCAAAATTAGATAATTTTAAACCGGGAACAGAAATATATGATGCTGAATATTCTGTATCTGAATTAATAATTTTTTCTGCTAAGAAAAGTCTAAAATATTGTTTATTTAATAAACCAGTATTATCTCTTACTAATTGTTCAAGAGTCGCATTTAATGTTGTTATAAGGCTTTGTAAATCCAAGTCAGAGTAGTTATCAAAATTATCAATTAATTTATCCCCACTTATTATTGAATGTATCAAGTTATTCATATTAATTTTATTATCATCTGATAAGAAAAATTGAAAATAAGGATGGTTTAATAATTCAGTATTATTTCTTACTAACTGATAAAATCCATTATTTAATGTGTCCACAATATTTTGTAGTTCTTCATCTGAATAATCATCCAAATTATTTAAATTTCTAGCCTCAATTGAATTATTTTTACTTACATCTGTATTATCTTTACTAATTGTATCTGGCGTGTCATATATAGGCATATATGGATATTCATCTTTTAAAAAAGAAGTAAATTTCTTAGGAAGATTATTATCCATTTTCTCATCTATTAAGGATACAAAAGCATTAGTTACAAAATCAGAAGAGTCAACAATCTGTTGAGGTTTAAATTCAAAGTTTTTAGAAGGTCTAAAATTTTGTAAAAATTCATATACTGATATATTTACTAGATTATTTAATTCACTCCAAGATTCTTTTTCTTTGGAAGATATTGATTCTGGTGTTTGTAAAGGAAGAAAATCATCTGCTAAAATATCAACAGGAGAATTTGTTTCTTCTCTTGAAGCTTTTATATTAGTTACTTCATTATCAGTTATACTAAGTAAGTCATCAATATTTCCATGTGTAGAGTCAGAAGATGCCAATTCTATTGAAAGACCTCCGATTAATACAGCATTTTTTTGTAAATTGTTTTGTATTAGTTTAGAACATTTATCAGCAAAATTTTTATCATGATTAGGTAATATAATATAAATTTCATCCCCACCAGCTCTAACTATTACTGAATCATCGGGTACACTTTTTTTAATTATTCTCATTGCAATTTGCAAGGCATTATCTCCAAAATCATGACCATAGACATCATTAATAACACCAAGTTTGTTAAAGTCACCAAAAATAAATGAATAAATATTTTCAGTATTTTCAAAAGTTGGTTTTATAATTGTTCTAAAATATGTATTTGAATAAACATCTTTAAACTCTGGACATGAAAAAATTTTTGTTCTTTTTAAAGATGTAGAAACATCTGTTATTAATTCATTTCTGGCTTTCACAGTGTATTCCTCCTAGCAAAAATAGTGTAACATATTAGGCAAAAAAACGCAAGATTTAAATTATAAAAATTTCCAAATTTTTACAACAAAATGTATAAATATTTTTTCTATATAAATAGAATTAATTTAATACATGTGATATAATAATGAAGAAGTGTAAAGAAAAGGTTAAATTTAAATAAAGAATACTTTTCACAATTGCAAAATCAAAAATTCAAATTCTCAACCATTTCAAAAATATATAATAAAAAATCAAAATTCATTTGAACTAAAAGACATATTTGAATGTGGACAATGTTTTAGATGGAATGAACAAGAAGACGGAAGCTACACAGGAGTTATAAAAAATGGAATAATAAATGTAAAGAAAGAAGACGAAACTATTACATTTACAGGAATATGTGATAAAAATATAGAAGAAGTGGTAAATGAATATTTTAATTTAAAAAGAGACTATGAAAAAATAAAAGAACAATTAGGAAATGTAGATGAATACTTAAAAACAAGTATTCAATATGGAAAAGGCATAAGAATATTAAACCAAGATTTATGGGAAACAATAATATCATTTATAATATCAGCAAATAATAACATACCAAGAATAAAGGGAATAATAGAAAGAATATCACAAAAATATGGAAATGAAATCGAATGGAACGGAAAAAAATATTATACATTTCCAACATATGAACAATTAAAAGATGTAACTATACAAGAATATAGAAATCTTGGATTAGGATTTAGAGATATAAGATTATATGAAACAACACAAATGATATTAAATAAAGAAGTAGATTTAGAAAAATTAAAAAATAATCCAAATACACAAGAAGTAAGAAATGAATTACTAAGACTTTCAGGTGTTGGACCCAAAGTAGCAGATTGCATATTACTATTTTCAGATTTAAAAAGATTTGATGTTTTTCCAATTGATGTATGGGTTAGAAGAGTTATGAATGATTTATATATAAAAGAGGATGATGAGACAAAAGTTAGTAAAGTAAAAATTGAAAAATTGGCAGAAGAAAAATTTGGAGACTTAAAAGGACTTGCACAACAATATTTATTTTATTGGAGAAGAGAACAATAAAACTGTTTTTTTCCTCCGTCCTCAAAAACAGTTTTAAACAACAAGATAAAAAAAGATAAAAGATAAAAAGGGGAAATTCAAATGAAAAAAAATATAAAACAATTAGTAATATTTTTAATAATTTTAATAGCAATAATATTTATACAAAACAAAGTAGAAGCCCAAAGCTATTATATAGAAGATATGGATATACAAGCAAATGTAAATACAGACGGCTCAGTAGATATAGAACAAACACTTACATACTATTTCAATGGGGAATATAATGGAATATATATAACAGTACCATATAAAGTAACTAATAGTGAATATAAAGATATAATCAAAAACAATAGAATAAATGATAATTTATACACAGGTTCAGATGTAGATGTTAAAAGTGTTAGTGAAATTATTGGAAAAGCGGAAAAAAACTATAATATAGAAAAAAATGCGATAAATGGAGAAAATGGAGTATATACAACAACCAAAGATAAAAAAACATTTGGAATAAAAGTGTATTCACCATCTTCAAATGAATTGAAAACATTTAAAATAAAATATAATATAAAAGACCTATGCGTGCAACATAATGATATAGGAGAATTATATTATAATTTTATCGGAGGAGAATGGAAATGTAACATAGAAAATTTGAATATAGACATATATTTACCTTACAATAAATCAGAAATAAAAATCTGGGGACATGGACCAGATAACGGACAATCAAAAATAATTTCCAATAATCATGCAAATTTTAAAGTTAATGATATAAAAAAAGGACAATATGTAGCTGCAAGAGTAATATTTGATAATTCTAATATAGCAAATTCAACTAAAAAATCAGGAATAGATGCAACAGAAATAATATATGAAAATGAAAATGATATTATAGAACACAAGGAAGAAAAAATAAAATTTACAAGAAACGTTGTAATTATAGGAGTATGCTTACTAATTTACTGGATGATTTTATTATTATCATTTGAAAAAGACAAGAAATACATATTAGAAGACATAGATGAAGATTATTTATTTAATAAATATAATCCAATGATAGCAGGATGTATACAAGGAAGCAGAGATATTTTATCAAGAGACATAATAGCAGTGATTTTAAATTTGATAGAAAAGAAAAATATAAAATTAGAAATAAAAGACCAAATTAACAAAGGGAGAGTATATTTAATATTAAAAGTACCTGAAAAAGAAAATGAAATGGATACAATTGAAAAATATGTATATGACTGGATATTTAATGGTAAAGAAATAGTTGAATTATCAGATAGATTAGAAAAAATTCCTAAGGAGAAAGACGCAAACGAAAAATTTGAACAGCTAAATAAAATGGTAGAAATGAGATTATCAAAAATGGGAGCAAACAAAAAAAGTGTACCAATAGCATTAAGAAAATTTAACATATTTTTGTTTGTAATATCAATATTAGTTGTTATAAGACATATTATTTTTAATGGAATAAATAATATGTCTATGGCAAAATCTATGACAATATTAATGATAATATTATTCGCAATGATAGGAATTATAACTGCACTATTAAATATAGTTATAATAATAAGACATCAAATAAACAAAATAGTTCAAAGAATAACTGGACAAAGAGTAGTAACAACAACAATAAGTTTAGTTACACTATTTGGAGTGATAATGATAATAACAGCAATAATTGCACCTGGAAGCTATTTAATAGCAGATGAATTTTTAATATGTGCAGCAACAATACTAGTGCTAACAGATAATTTAATGTTAAAAAATAATGTTAATATGATAGAAGATTATAGTAAATTAAACACGCTAAAGTACAAACTAAAAAATTCGTTATTAAGTGATAAAGATATTGAACATGTTGTTTTATGGGAAAAATATTTAGCATATGCAGTAAGTTTTGGAATATCTAAAAAGATAATTGAAAAAATAGGAAAACTAAATTTAGATGATGATTTAACCAAATTAATAAATGATAAAGACATATTAGAATATTTAACATCAGATTATTATATATTTTACACCTATGCTAGCCCAGATAGAAGATTTTTAAACAGTTATAATGAAACATTAGAAAAAGCGGCATCATCAATGTCAGACAGTTCAAGTGGAAACGGAGGTAGCTTCTCTGGTGGAGGCGGATTTTCTGGCGGCGGTGGAAGCCGGCGGAGGTGGAGGAGCATTTTAAGGAGAAAAAAATGAGTTTACGAATAATTTATGGAAAATCAGGTAGTGGAAAAAGTGAATACTGCTTTAATGAAATAGCAAAATTAGTAAAAAAAGAAAAGAAAATATATATAATAACACCAGAGCAATTCTCATTTACAGCAGAGAAAAAATTAATGGATGCAATTGATACAAAAGCAGTAATAAATGCAGAAGTATTAACAATTTCAAGAATGGCTCATAGAGTATTGCAAGAAATAGGAGGAAACACACAAACACAATTGACAAAATGTGGTAAGTCAATGCTTATTTATTCAATATTAAATGAAAATAAAAATAATTTAAAATTTTTAAGTAAATCTGATGAAAATATTGACTTATCTATGACAGCAATTACAGAGTTTAAAAAACATGGCGTTTTACCACAAGATTTACAACAAGAAATTGAAAATACTGATGACCAATATTTGAAGACAAAGTTAAGTGACATGTTTTTAATTTACAGCAATTTTCTTCGTCACGTCACTCTACACCGAATAACTGCTCCGCGGTTTATCGATTAAATTGCTGTCTGTCTCTATTTCTTTAATCCGGTTGTAACCTTGCAGTTAGTTACTTTCAGGCTTCCTTCAGAAGCAAAGAGTGACAGGCTTTCTCCCGGACGTTTATATGCTCTTGCATTTAATGCAACACCGTCTACATAGATTGTAGCAATTGTATCATCTACGATCATTTTGATATTATATTTCTTACCAGGTACCAGCTCCAGCGGTCTCTCCAGACCTGATAGCCGATGCCTACAAGACAAATGAAGATTTAAGGGCTATAGCAGGGCTTTACACCGAGACCTGTCAGCTTGTGGTCCGCGCTGATTCAGACATACAGACTCTTGACGACCTGTCAGGACACACTGTAAGCATCGGAGCTAAGGAATCCGGTACCGAGCGAAACGTCACACAGATTCTTGAATTCGCCGGTATGCCATCATCCCTTGTTGCCACCAAAAACCTGGACTATATCGAGGCCACAAAAGAGCTAAAAGCCGGTGATATAGATGCCTTCTTCTGCACTGCAGGACTCACCACCACTGTCATAGATGAGATCTCAAAGGAATGTGACATAAGGCTTATCCCGCTGACAGACACGGTGATAAGCAAGATGCTTGAAAGCAGCTCGGCCTACACAAGCGAGGTCATACCTGCCGGCACATACACAGGCCAGGCCGCAGATATAAGCACTATAGGTGTAAAATCCGTGCTAATCACAAAGGCTAATGTATCTGAGGATACAATTGAGCAGCTTACCTCACTCCTGTTTGAAAAGGAAAAGGAGCTCTCCTACTCCAACTCTCTTAAGCTTGAGCTGACGTATGACTTTGCAACAGGCGATATACCTATTCCATTTCACGATGGAGCGAAAAAGTATTATAGTTCCTGTGGATATAGTGTAAATTAATTTACGAATTAATTTTTGTATTCTAATACATTATATTGCCCAAAGAATAAAACAAATAAACATTGAAAGGTAACACATGAAAATACAACTTGACATGTACCAGACACTGGCCGCTGCCGTGCTTGTACTACTACTGGGAAACTATTTAAAAAAGAAAATATATTTTCTTCAGAAATTCTGTATTCCGGCACCTGTCATAGGTGGGCTGATTTTCGCCATCATGACATGCATATGCTATGTCACAGGAATCGCAGAATTTTCCTTTGATGACACACTGCGCGAGGTCTGCATGGTATTCTTCTTTACATCTGTAGGCTTCCAGGCAAATCTCAAGGTATTAAAAAGCGGAGGCAAATCGCTCATCGTATTTTTGGGACTTGTTATCACTCTTATCATATTGCAAAACCTAACCGCCGTGGGACTTGCAAAGCTCTTAAACTTAAATCCGCTAATCGGCATGTGCACCGGCTCTATTCCTATGGTAGGCGGACACGGCACCGCAGGAGCCTTTGGCCCGGTGTTAGAGGACTTGAACATAAAAGGCGCCACGACCATATGTACAGCTGCAGCTACCTTTGGTCTCATCTTTGGAAGCCTGATAGGCGGACCTCTTGGAAAAAGACTGATTGAAAAGCATAGCCTGCTTAATACAGCAGCAAACGAGGATGACAGCCTGCTGGTGGAGGATGAGAAAAAGCATGAGCGCCACACAAATATGTATGCTGATGCCGTATTCCAGCTTATCCTGGCAATAGGTGTCGGAACCATCTTTACAATGCTGCTCACAAAGACAGGGCTCACCTTCCCGATATATATAGGAGCGATGCTTGCAGCCGCACTCATGCGAAACATATGTGAGTACACAGGAATCGCCACCATCCATATGGGAGAGATAAATGACCTGGGAGGTATAAGCCTCTCTCTATTCCTAGGCATGGCAATGATCACACTAAGGCTCTGGGAGCTTGCATCACTCGCTCTCCCACTCGTCATACTGCTTGCAGCACAGGTGCTTCTCATAATCATATTCACGTATGTTATCGAGTTCAACATCATGGGACGCGACTACGATGCAGCCATACTTGTATCAGGCACCTGCGGCTTTGGAACCGGAGCCACCCCAAATGCCATGGCAAATATGCAGGCTGTCTGCGACCAATATGTGCCATCCATAAAGGCATATCTGCTCATACCTCTTGTAGGAAGCCTGTTTGCCGACTTTTTGAACAGCCTTGTAATCACATTTTTTATAAACCTACTATAAAACAACCGGAGAAAAACATGTTTGAAAAACTGAAAAAAATATTTAAAAACAGAGAAGAAAAAGAAAAACATAATTACGATTTAACTTTTGACAACGTGGCCATCCCCGAGGTGCATGTAAAAAGCACCGGAAGCCACGAGGATACCGATAAAGAAAATGCACCTATCAGCTATGACAATGTTGCCATACCTGAGGTGCATATCAGAAACAGAAAAAATAAATAAACTAATAAACTAAACTGTTTATTTGAACTATTTTGATACAGGCTGGTTAATTCCAGCCTTTTTCATTGCAATCTCAAATTCATGAATGCTGATTCCAAGCTCCTTAGCAGCAATATCAGGCTTTAGGTTACCGCTATTCACCAATGAATACAGTGTCAGAGCCCTGCCCTCTTGCCTGCCTTCTTCTCTAATTCCGTTAACAAATGCCTGTTCATCATACTCTGTTATACACACATCTATCACCTCTGCTCTGTGCTTAGTGAGAAACTCACTTAAAATGTTATTGCTTATACAATAAGTTACAGCTTTATCAACTGCCTGCTCCACTTCCATGCCATCAGACCGGTTCTTACGTATCTCCTCAATAAGCAGCATATATTCCTGCAATGGTCTGCAATTATTTAAAAGCTCATCATTCATGCCATGGTTAATGTTTACCATGTTGGCGGTCCACTCAAAATCTCCGCTTGTATCCTCATGGATAAACGCATCTGACAGCTTAAGCTTCATAAATGCCGGCTGCTTTGATGTGCCATTGTACAACACCGTATATCTCGGTGTGGGAAGCTTCACCAGCGTCGAGCCATAGATATTGTAGGAATGCTCGACAACATAGCGGTCATACATTTTGCTGAAGTACATCAAGCCACGAAGTGGCATGTTTGGATTGTAGGAGCTTTGCTGCTCCCATAGATGTAAATAACTATCCAGAAGAATCGATACATCATTTTTCATCTCGATATAAATCACGTTATCGATTGTGTAAAGCTTGATATCATTCACATCCGTATGCGCTGTATTGCATAAAGCGTTATACAAAGATAATATGTTCTCCTTGTATTCTTCATTTCCAAATAAAAGACAGAACAATCTATCTTTATATTTTTTATTTAATTTCATATAGTACTCCTTTTGATAATCACACGCTTAATATCTAAGGAGAAATCGATGTCAACTTTATTATACTATTTACAGCTATAAATTGGCAAGTATAAATATTATCTCATATATGAATGTATGTAACACAAAAAGAGCTCTTGCGAGCTCTTTTGGGTAATCAAACTTAATAAACCAGACTACTTATTTGAACTATTTTGATACAGGCTGGTTCATTCCAGCCTTTTTCATTGCAATCTCAAATTCATGAATGCTGATTCCAAGCTCCT